>OOCN01000077.1_pt1 | contig 100300 bp, 148 predicted proteins | sample 1671361 | NCBI WGS metagenome assembly OOCN01 (sample SAMN06348149, study PRJEB24527) | human gut metagenome | biome: human gut; feature: ankylosing spondylitis patient; material: feces | host: Homo sapiens | place: China | collected 2015-10
AAGTATACTTAGCATAATTAGGCAAAGTAGTATATCCTTTATCATTATATACTATTTTTGCTCTAAGTTTTTTACTCTTATCTACTTTGTTCAGCATATCAGTAATCCACTGAGCAAACTGTTCAAAGCTTTCTCCATTAAAGTCAAGTTCTTCATCTTTATAGTAACAGTTAAGTATCTGCAACATACGAGAATACTGCTTATCCATTTTTGTTTGAAGCTGTTCTTCTGTAGTTACAAATCCACCAAGCGTAGGTTTCCATTCTGTATGAGTTAATGTTGCTCCATCTTTCTCAAAAACAATTTCTAAGAATTGATTACCATTAGGAGAAACCTCTGTTTTTACACTCTTCAATACTACATTTTCAATAATACCAGCGGGAATATACTTAATATCACTTTTGCTAATACTTGCTGCACGTTCTTTACTATATGTCATAATTTCAATATTTTAAGTTTTTAAATCAGGCTGCACACTCGTCTAAATAAATTTTATCCCAGTGAACTTTAATATCATTATTTTCATCGCTTTCTGCGATAACTATCTTCTTACCTCGTAAGTGAGGAGCTCTAGCTTCTCTTACTGAATTATCTCCACCTTCAAAAGATATAATAGTTTCGTTCTTTTTACGATAGACATAACCAACAGCATCTGCTTCGCCACATACTATATCACCTAGTTTTCCTACTAAATCTAGTGCCATTTCTGATAATTCTTCTCCTTCTTTATTAATCATTTTTTCTTTAGTATGACCAATAAGAATAAAATTATCACATAGATTACGAAACATATCTATTACTTTTCTAACTGCCATGCGAAGATACATATATCCACTACCATTTGGTAATGTACGTATATCATCTCCATTATAGGATTTACCCATTGGAGTTTGACGATATAATACCTTAGCATAACCTAGACACATTTCTTCTAATCTAGTAGCATTATCTATAGCAATATATTTGTAAGGTTTGTTACCAGTTTTAGCTGCTTCTTCACCAATTGCTCTAGATATATTACCTAAGTCTTCAATAGTACGAGCTTGAATAGAGAGAGCTTCTAGAAATTCTGAACCCCCCTCTAAGTCTATAATAAGACAGTTATCAAGCTTTGATAATAAAGTAGTTTTACCTGATTTAGGTCGACCAAACAAGATTAAGAATCTTGGATTGTTAACCTTTGGTTTGTTTTTCTCTTTTGGTAGTATTAACATATTAAAATAGGTTAACACTTTACCTGTGAGATTCTGAAATTATCTGACAAAAACTGAAATTTTACACAATGTAAAGTTATTCGTTATTCATTGTTGAGAATATTGTTAACAGTAGTACTGTTACTAATATTAATAATAACATTTACTATATTATTTTTATCTGCTTTACGATAGTTATTCAAAAACAGACTAGGATTATCAATAGGAATGATTGTATAACCAATCTGAATAAACTTCTGGTAAATACGTACAGGTTGACCCATGTAAGTAAAATCGTAACCACGATCTTCTTCATAGTCTTCCATGATCTTAGCATATTCTGCTAGTCGTTTCAATGCTAAATCAAATTCTGAAATAGCGTCATATTGACGCAATTTAAATGCTCGATTTGCGAACGGACATGTAAGTGAATTATCATATGAACATGTCGGTCGATAATATTTTTTATTGAATGCAGAGAAATGTGCATTTCGATTGCATCCAAAACATAGCAAGTCTTCAGGACCTGCATATGATACACTATATTCCGGATCTTCCGGAGTGTGAATTCCATACCATTTAGCAAACGGTAAGCGGTTTTTAACTTCGTTTAATATACGATTTTTCAAAGAACCCTGAGGGTCAATATTTTGTTTCGGAAGTTTAATTGTAAAACCTTTCATAATCAGCCTTTTTTAATTTGTTTAAATACTACTTTTTGTTCTTCAGCACTTGCAGTATTTGTTTCAATTAGATTACCATATTGAAGTTCGTTTTCAAATTCTAATATACATGGTTCACCATCTCTTACTTTTAAGAAATGCATATAAACCTTATTTTTTACAGGTAGACGACGTACTCCATATATAGCTAGATTAAGTATCTCTGGTCTGTGAACAGCAATAACAAAATCACTAGCTTGAAATATTGCATCAGATGCTGATAAATCACTTCTCATTGGAAAGTGAGTGCTTGGATTATTAATTCTATCAGGACTTTCAATATTACGATTCATCTGTGAAAGCTGTATTATACTAGTGTTAGAAAGTTTTTTCTTCTGTATAAACATTTTCTGTAAATCGACTATTGTACTTCTTTCTCCACCTTCTCCATTTACTAAGAGAACATGGTCTAATACTACTATTAGCCAACGACCGTTAGCCACAGTATTATGAAAGTAATCTATAGTATTACCTATTTCTTCTACATTACATACTTTATCAACAAAGTATATATTGTATTTCTTAATGGTTTCAGCTGCCGATTCAGCTTTTAATAAGTCTTCATCACTAAGTGTTTCTACTGAACTATATAATTCAGATACAGTTTTCTTAGTTTTATTACTTATTACACGACCAACATTTCTGTAGTCTACCATTTCTAAACTAAAGTATAATACTACGATATCCTGATTAGGATTAAGATCAATCAAATCCATTACTAACATATTTGCAACTGAGCTCTTACCACTACCTGATATACCAGCTATAGTAAATATCATATTTGGTTCAATTCCACCAGTGGCTTTATTGAACTTATCCCATCTGGTTTTTAATGATACTATACTATGATTTTTTCTAGCTTTAATGTAGTTTATGGATTTATTTGCTACTTGAGATATTGACTCAAAAGGTAGTATTTTAACGGCATTCTGTTCCGTATTCTCCATAACTTACAGGTGTTTCAGATTCATAACTCATTTGCTCTTCAATAACCTCCCACTCATGTTGAGTGAGCCATTTCCACATCGTCTTCATATAACCTATTTTACCAGTTATCATTTTGTTTTCAATTTCAAATTGAAGACATTGAAGAAGGTGTTCGTGCATTGCTCTAGATTTACCTACAATACGGTTATATTCTTTACGACATTTATTTATATTAGATCGTAAAAAACCTTTAGTACCATCTGGTCTTAAAACATACACTGGAAATACTTCATAGAACTCATCAAACCATGTCTTATCTTGTTTTGTACTTGACAATAGTTTTTCTGTAGGACTATAAATTTTATTATCTCCTGAAGTAGTAAAGGAGATAAGGTCATTGTCGATTAACTCTTGTATGTCGTTTTCACTTATTCGGCTGAGAAACTTGTGAACGTCTTGATTATTACTTTGATTATCATTCAACACAAGAGTTAAAAATACTAACTGATTAATTGATATTTCTCCAAAAATATCTAATAATGTTGTATCTAATTCTAGTATCATAATATAGTACTTTATGAACTAACTTTTGATACAATCTGGAAATATTTGTTAAAACAACGTTAGTTGTCTTGGTTTTAATTCTTCAACGATCTTTAACGCTTCCTTTAAATAGTAGCGATAATTGATCTTTCTTTCTTCTATAGGTTTATTATCAAATTTATTTAGTATAGTAACACCAGATGCAGTAAGTAGATTAGTATAATCTACTCTAGTACCTTTAGTTATAATCTTTGAACTATAAGGTAATATCTGTTCTACATTAGAATTATAGTAAAACTGATTTGGATCTGTAGTTATTATACTTTCTCCTGTTTTGAGACATACAAGATATTGCGGTATCTCAACATCTCTGTTTACTATTTTACATTTATATAAATAAGGACCATTAGTAGATGCATAGAACCTATTAATTCTTTGTACTAGTTCTCCATTATATTCTACAGAGAATTTCTTATCTACTTTCTGGTAAGTAAGGAACTTCTTAATATCTTTACAATTGTAGATAGTATCTTTTACAGGAATACCATCAACAAAATAATCTCTAATAGCTTCTGGAATAATCTTTGCAGACATTCCCTTACCAAGTAAAACCTTAGTAATAAACATACCTTTTTCTTTAATATAATCATCTTTAATCATATCTAAAGAAGTATAAGGCTTCTTTTTTTTATTTAGAGCTTTTTCTGGTTCAGTTTCAAACAATTTCTTCATTGCTTGATAACCTTCTTTTACAGCTATATAATCATTAATAGCATACTGATACATAGCTTCAAAACGATCTTCCTCTAGGGTTAGTCTCGTTTGTTGTTCCCATTCCTTACATATACTTTGTAATTTTTCATACAGATTCTTCTTAAGAAGAACAAATAAACCATCTGTATTTGCCTGTACTATTCTACAGCCAATATCAGATAATCTTTCTGCTAACATAAGTAGTAGTAATTGTCCGTTTATTCTAATCTGCATTACTGCAAATGGACTATAACAGAAATTATGTTCATTCTGTAGATTACCACTAAGACCATTTAATGCTAACTTAAGAGTTTTATCTTTAGTCTTAATACCGTTATGTTTTGCTTCTATTCGTTCATCTTTAACTTGATTATAAACTTCTAGAAATTCAGGACCCAAATGTTTTGGGTAGAATTTATACTCTATTATCATACTAGGATACAGAGATGCAACATCAATATCTATTAACATTTCATCTTCCCTAGGAACAATTATCTCAGGTTTATTTTCAGAGTGAATACCACCAACTCCTACAGAATATTTTAATCCTCTAAATACGAATTTGTTTTCATATCCTTTTCTACCTGGTGATACTATCTGTTTTTTCATATCAGATAGTACATTACGAAGTATAGGATCTTTATATTCTATATAAGGCAATATTACTTTATTTAGGTCTATAACATCTGCTGGGCTTCTTAAATCTTTAATATCCCACCATGATAAACCAGTCTTTTCAAGATATTTCTGCGTTAGAATTTTCATTCCAATGTTTACTCCATCTTTACTTAGTACTCTTACTTTATATTCATCTTCGATAGCTATTCTTAATTCTATATCTTCAGAACACAGATTTAATAATTTTTCAGTAGAATTAACATCATTCACATTATATTCAATCATCTCTTCTATTCTATTTTCTTCTAGAAACTTATTAAAGTCTCCATTGAATTCTAGAACATTAGGATATTGCATAGTTACTTGCATTTCCTTCAATCCAACACGCAATTTCTGTGAATATAACATAGTAAGTATATCAAATGAATCATACCATACTTGATATTTCCATTTTTTCCATGCTTCTATGTTGTCATCTGCTTGAGATGTAGTTATAGTTCTACTTAAGTTAAAAATACTATCACATATCCTTAGATATGGTTTATTTTTAAGTATATCATAATAATCTATTATATAGTTAATAATAGGATTATCATAATGTAAATTATTATATCCTGCAAAGATTTTATTTGAATCAATTTGAGTTTCAGTAGTATAGAGATCTCCAAATTTTAATGGTGCATTAATATTTGGTACACGAAAGAAATCAACTAATTCTGATAATTGATTTTTTCTGCTTGATATCTCAAACTTATGAAACTTCCCTGATTCAGTATTCTTTGCTGTGCAATGAAATACATTTGGGAAAACTTCAATATCATAGACATATACTGTTTTTCCTCTTATCTTCATAGCGTATAAATTTAGTGGAGTGTATGGGAATCGAACCCATGATGCCGATTGGTTGCAGCACTATAAATAGTGTATTAGAGTCTCTCTAATATTCCTCCCTGTACCCTGCGCTTGCCTACTAGCTGAACACCCCTTGAAGCAGGATTCTTTATAGACTATCCTGCTAAAAGTCTGTCGCTCTACGCTGCTTGCTTTATCTCTGGCAAATGTTTAGCAAAGCATTTCTTTTCTAAAGTTGCTCTATCTACTATCGTAATAGACTCGTAGTTACTATATTTATCGGATAACTTTGTATTCAATTTAGTAACTACTTCAGTAAGTTGTTCAATAGGTAGATTAGAGTAGCTTGTCTTAAACTCTTTATCGTCTGTAGTAGCTATAACTACTTTATACGGTCTTTGTTCTAAATACTGTAGCTTCTTAGACATCTTGAATTCTTCAAGTTGTTTAGCTACTTTCTTAATTTTCTCTTCATGAGCTGCTTTATAAGCTTGTTGTTTAGCAATGCGTTCTGCTTTATTGCTACCATATAGATTCTGTACCAATTCTTTATGGTAACCAGAATAAGGACGTTCTTCTAATAACTGTTTTTTATCCTTCTTATCAGACACCTGTATAGGTTTCTTAGGAATACTAGCTATACCTTTTTTAGCTTCATGATACTCCTTTCGTGCATTAGTAGCTTCAGGAGTCCACTTATAAGTATATACTTCTCTACTTACTATCTTATCATGACGACGAGTAGTTACAAATTCCTTTGTCATAGGCTTAATATTTTCTGACAAAGATATCCCTTTACTACACATAGTTTTATAATCTGAGGACTTAGTTAATCCATAACGTTTCTGTAAGTTTTGCTGGTATTTAGCATTTTTCTTATTTCTAGTTTCTTGATTCATAACAATTGATTTTAATAGTTAAAAACTAAAGGAAGCTAAATAGGTTAATATTTTAAGATTTCCCGTACATACTCTCCCTATCGCTTCCTTGTTATATTTTAAGCAGCTAAGCACATTGGAGCAGCAGAATCATCAAATTCTGTTTCTTCATTGAACTTAGTAAGTTTCTCTTTTAATTTCAGAATCTCTAAATCGAGTTCTTTTATTCGTGCTTTAACCCAGTTTGAAGTTAAAACTTCAGTCTTATTCAGAGCTTTTTTACCTTTCTTAGACTTAAGAACAGGGTTCAAAGTTCGTATACGACTTAGATGTACTTTCATTTCTTGCAATTCACATAGCTTAAATACATCCAATTGATTACAATCAGCTGGCAAATCACTAAATTTCTTTATACCCATGTTGATACATAGTATCTTTAATTTAACAATTACTCGATCATCTGTAAGACCTTTAATTGTATTATAAAGTTCTTTCAAATCGTAAGTACGCTGATAATTACGATTTACTACATTCTCAATAGAAATAATATTCCAATACTTAGTAATGTCTGCTGATAGTTTATCACGCTGTTCAATAAATTTATTTGCTTTCATATATACTTGATTTTAATAATTTGACAATTAGTTAATTACATAGTATATTAGAAAGTCTACCTGTGTAGTTAATAGACCGATCAAAGTCTAATAACTTAAAATATCAGCTATCTTCACAGACCGCTGATATGAATAACAATAAAATTAAGAAATAAGACAGACAAGATCAAAGAGTTAGCGCCTCTGTCACATCTCGATACGGCATCCGATTCTTCTTCTCTCGGCTTTCCAACACTTAGTTACCTTAGTAACATTATCAGAGGCAAGTAAGTAAGAGTATATACGAACCCAACCAAATGTATATACTCTTACTGATTTTATGTTGATTTTCAATTATTTTCTACTCAATACGAACCCAACCAAATGTATATATTCGATTATAAATCTCCTTCAACATGTAAACTGACAGGTATTCTTTCATACCCAAAATCTATGCAAGCATTTGCTACCCCAACCATTTTGCGTCGCTTGCTGTTGTTACCCATATTTTTATCAAAGCCTGGGTCATCTTTTGTAATATCATAGGTCAATTTCAATGGACTGTTTTCATCAAGTAATGTACAGTAATACAATAATAACTCGATTACTTTTTCTTTTTCATCTTTCTTAAGTACTTTATCAATTGCTTCTGTCAGAAACCCAACCAAACCTGACTTATCACAATTGTTACTTTCTACACCTGTGATGATAAAAGCTATTCTTTGTACTAAACTAAAAAAGTCTATTACATAATAGGAATTAAACCACTTATTTACCCAACCATATTTGTGGTGTCCTATTAATACTGTTCCATCGTATCTAACTTTAATTGTTTTGCTCCCATCCATTAGCAAATTATTTTGAATACGAGGATCAGACATAATTAGCTGTAACATCTGCAAGTGATATGAATCTATTGGCTTTTTACTTGTTGCCATAGTTTTGTGTACTTAAGATTAATTACTCGTCGATGCTCTTGTAGTAAGCAGTAGTGTCGTCCTTAGTAATCTTATTGATTTGTTCCAGAGAAGCTCCCTGATTTGCCAATTCATCAATAAAATTGTTAAGATCAGTCAAATTACTCTGATTCAACTGAGTGACAACTTCTGTTACCATCTTAACATTCCAGAACGGAGACCGTTCTCCAGTTGCTTCAAACTTCAAGATAGCATCTTGAACATCTTTCGGACCAGCTTTCAATACAATATCTACATCTGCCCGTAAATCAAACTGCAACTTTTCGTCATTATTAAACATAATAACAATCTTACCATTTGCAGTCCGCACGATATCTACGTTGAACAAATCAACAGTTTCAATCATATACTTCTTCATCGGATTTGCAAGTACAAGTCCCGGCATATCACCAGCCATTTTTTTCTTGTAATTCAAATCCAAATTATCACTTACGGGGATTGCCAACCGCCGACCAACTAAAGCACGGCTAAACGCAATTACTTTAGTACGTAACTGAGTAATTTCTTGCTGAGTAAAACCTTCTGGATTTTTGAACACACTTTCATATTTTGTTGTTTCCATAATTTCTCCTTTCTTGATTCCGTGGTTGATTCCACCTACGGAGTAAGTTAATACTAAGTTAATTTAAAAAGTAAGCTATAGAGTTCTTTTATCTAAGTGGAATAGCATCTAATATCTATTCGTTTGTTAAAAACTTAAAAACCACTTCTTGTATTCAAACAGTAAAACTCTATAACGAAATTCTGCTAAGATTTGATAAGTAATCTGAAAAACTATAAGATAAGCTTTCGTATTATTAACATTACTACTAGAACGTGATGTTATTACTTCACTCGGCATTCCCCGTAGGACTTTACTCATGAGACAGATGAGTCAGCCGTTCTTCATAAAATTATCAATACTAAACTATGAAAAGATATGTAATTCGACATCTGAAAATCGAATGCTATGCTAGTTAATACCTAAAAAGGTACAACGGGACTCCAATGGTAGGAGATTTATACCCATCAAATAACATTATAACTGAAATTATCTGAAAATCGAATGCTATGCTAGTTTCTGATTGTTTAAAGAGCCTAACAGTAACTATAACGTGCTCTTTTTCCTGTTATAGTAAGGAGTACTGTATATGGTTCATAACCTACAACTGTTACTTCACTATCGGTAATACTTCTACCGAATTTTATTTTGAGCTGTTTATGTTTCAAAACACCCACTCTATAGCCTAATAGTTTATTCTAAGGCTGCGTGTACTTACGACTTTGTTCTTATTCTGCACATAACTTTAGGATTTCCACCTATCATCCTTTAATGTAAGGAATCAGCGTCACTTTACATATATTGTTGCGCAATATACTTTAAATGTTTCAAATGTCAGCAATTATATTGTACAGTCGAGGGTGGCTCGGATTTACTTTCGCCTTCTTATCACTACTCGTCCTAAAACCTACCATTGAACTTCCTCATTAGTTAAATTAAACATGTTTATTCTCTCGTGAATAGAGACTTCCTAAATAGATTTACATTCTGTCACTTCCCGTTAAGACTACTATTTAGTGCAATGCACAGATTTTTCTCCGGTCTGCTTCGTGTCCGTCTCTTAATGTGTCTGCTTCTCTTCAACCTAGGAGTAGGGCGATGCTCACTTTCACATATACTCTTAAGGATAGAGTATCTTACTTTGTGCAAATTTGATAAAACTCCAGTTATGCTTCTGGATAAAATTATTTAGTACTTCTAAGCTTTATGTCTTCCGCTTAGTATTGAAATAGTGTTATTGCGCACTTCATCCGCTAGTTATCTTTATATTCCTGTTGCAAAGCACTCTAGGTTTATACTCAGATAGATAACAACTGAGTTTATTATAATATTACTTGAACTCACATACTCCTTATTTCCTAAAGAGGTCCGTTGCAGGATTCCTTATTTATTAATATTGGATCATTGCTACTCAGCCAATAGGCACACAATCTACTACTCACTTTATCACTCTATCTCTCTATACTGGAGTGTATAGTAATACAAGCTTAGGATTAGTTATGAACTGGTATCATAACATTGTGCATAGGCTTTACACCTAATCCAGGTAATCTATCAATATTTTTTCAATAAGTAGTGCTATAATATTATAATTAAGTACCTTCATATATACTATCTCTAAACTTATTAAGTTACAATATAACTGTTTAGATAAGTATAGAACACTATACTGACATTTTTATACGATCTATGCCGTAAAGGGGAGTTTGGAGCTACCCTAGAGCGTTATATGCTCGATAATGTTCAGCACGTAGTCTTGGACACTACGATTTGTTGGGCATCATCGTGTTTATTACTCCTTCTTGATTCAAACTATGATAAGTCTGCGAGTAACTTAAGAGGATTTCGTTCCCCTTGTACTGTTTAATTTTGTAGACTGCTCTCTACTAATTGCGTCTTCTGTTTCTGTCTCCAGTCGGTTCTCACCAAAAACAAGAGGGTTGTACACGCTCTCCCTCTATCTTATTGCTTCTTCAGTCTATAGATAGTATATAGACACAATAAGTTATTATACTTTCAGTAATAGCCTATAGTTGTAGCTATACTCTATTCCTACTAATATTCTGTACTATCTTAATTTTAAGAAAGTAATCTAACCATTTACTTTCTAATCCTTTGATTTAGATATCTCTGGATATACACCATTATAGCTCTATAATCGCATTGGCTGTTCTAGTTGCGACTCAGATTTATCTTCTCTGATTGTTGTTGTTTCAGTCTTTGGAGAATATCCGTACAAGTGGTTTTATTCTCTTTAACTGATGGCAGTTCTCTTACCTTAATGTATTTAGGTACTTCCTTCTCTACAACAGAAGTTAGATAGATGATACTGTCTTTCTTTTTGATTTCAACATTGATATTTTGTTCTGGGTTGCTTTGTCCATTTAATTTTATAGCGTTATTGTTCAAATTAATATCAATATTAAAGTCTTTTGTCCGAGGTACATCTGTGAACTTCGGAATCACATACTCATGTGCGGTGGCGGTATTTGTATAGTTAGTTACAAATCCTACATATCCGCCGAAAGCTAGCATTGCTAGCGTAAATAAAACTGTTGGTTTTTTACTCATTTTGATAATGCGTTAATTGTTACTTTTTAGTAGCATACGCAGATTTCTCAACATAGAAAGTAAGAGGATTTAAAGAAGTTGATGTATACAAGCCAGATACTTTCTGCATTACTTGTTTCAACATCTTATCATTCATTTCTGCTCCATAAGCAATACGCATATTGTTTACAGTCTTTATTGCTGAAATGTGTTTACCTTTAAGATTTAGACCCTTGATTTCTGGATATACAAGTTTGTCTTCATCTTTACCTTCGTTATTAGCAGAAGTAATAATACGATTGATCAGATCGTCATTAGTTCCACTAATTAATTGAGAATACCGTTTTGCTTCTTCTTCGTAGTTATTGTTTTTTGCAGTTTCATCAGTAATCTTCTTAGCTAAGAATACTTTTACAACATTAGCAACTTGCGCATCGTTGTATGTTGTTAATTGGTTCTTAAGCCAAGCATGAGATGCTAGAACTGACAAATTACCAGTTAAATTGCCCCAAATAGCATTCGCACAACCTTCAAGTAATGTAGCGTTTCGTCCTGCTTCCTTCATCTTAAGTAATACAGTTGCTAATACTTGTGCTGGTTCTGCATCTTTGTCAAGTTTATAGGCTTCCCGTGCAAATTCAATCATATTTGCTACGTTCTTACCTATACCTCCTGACTTCTGCTTGTGCCGCATGTTCATAATAGTACACATTGCTGCTACTTTCTGTTCATCTGTGACACATTCTTCAGGTTTTGGCATTTCCTGAGTCTGCGGAACTTTAGCATCTTGTTCTAAAGCTTTCTGCATTTCAGGATTTGTCTTTGCGACAGCATCTTTGAAGTTAATCTCGAGCTGTCCATCAGATGTTTTGCTAGGAAGCAAATTAACACCGAGGAACAAAGAAGCTGTTTCATTCAAATATGCAAACATTTCTTCGTTTACAGTAAAACCTTGTTCTTTTGCATCATTCTTAAATTGGTCATTCCATTTCTGAATTAATACAAACATCATAAGGTCTGCCTGTTTTCCTGTTGCTTGATACATTGCCCGATCATCTTTAATCTCTTCACGGCGTTTCAGAATTGCGTTCATCAAATCTACTGAGTGATTTGCATCAATTCTGTCACTGTTCTGAGTTACAATGTTGGGCGCAGGAGCTGCGGCTGTTTTAATAGTAGGAATATTGTTGATGTCAATTTCTTCAGCTTCTACTTCTTCTATCTTCTCCTTCTTCGACTTCTGCTGTTTAGGTTTCTTTTCAGTAGATGCGGGTTTAGGATCTTCCTTCTTTGGCTCCTCAACTGGCTTAGTTTCAGGAACTTCAGCAGGAATAGGATTCTTAATTCCTTCCTTAATCCGTTTAACGTCAATTCCGTCTCCCTTCTTTACATTAGATACTGGGAAGAGGACACTAGTAGTTTCACTAGTTTCGTTGTTCTTCCACTCGGCTTTGATATTTTCAATGCCTTTGCTGTCTTTCTCAATCTTAAGAGAAAGTAGACTCATATACGGTGATTTTGTGCACAACATATGAGTTTCATATGCTGATTTACCCATTGGAGTCTGATAGACACCACCTTTCTTTTGTTCAGCTGGTTTCTCTTCAGGCTTCTTTTCTTCTGGTTTAGAATCTTCTACTTTTGTTGTTTCTACTTTAGCTGAAGCTTCTACTGCTTCTTTAGCTTTTTTCAAAGCTTCTAAGTTTCTTGCTGCTTTTGCACTTGGAGTCTTTCCACCTTTATTTCTTTTTGCCATATTGATTATGATTTTAAATAAATTAATAACTTAACAATTAATACACTCAAATTATGAAATTAAGTGCAGTCAACTGTCATCTTCTATCTCTGCATTGTTAGGCATGGTAGGTATATCTTCTCTATCAGTTGTTACTAACGTCTCACCTCCGTCTTCCTGACCCATTTCATAAGATTGGTTATCTACTGTCCCTACAAAAGCAGTAGAACCTTGAGATGTGGGATTAGGAGCCATAGTAACAACTAACTCTTGAGAAGGAGTATCTGAGGTATTTGCAACTACCTTTTTTACTCCAGTACCTACAACAAAGCCTAGTAAAAGTACGCATACTAAGAATACGTACAAACTAGCACTTTTACACATTCTAGAAATGATAAAAGATGCTAATGCTCCTAAAAGGAGTAAACAAAAACTAGTCATATTGTTGAAAGTGTTTGTTAATAATCTGTTTTCTGTTTAAGTTTTTGTCTTGCTTTGTTTAAATCACCTTTTACAGCTAATTCATTCATTGCAAGCTTATTGGCTATCTCTTTATAAGATAAACCATCTATACGAGCATTAATTAAATCTCTATATTTTCTCTTAAGAGTAGGTATAGCTTGTAAGACTATATCTAACTTTTCCTTTAGAATCAAATCTTCTTCAGGACTTTTTTCTAAAGCAGATAGTTGAATTGGATTTTCATCTTCATCAACATAGTTATTTAATTGCTCTTTTTTGTTTCTACGTATATAATCTATTGATGCATTTACAGCAATAGTTTTTAACCACATATTAAATGAAATATGTTGAGTATACATAGATAATTTCTCATAAGCTTTAGTAAATACTACTGATGTTAAATCATCAGCAATATCTGTATTTTTGACTACACCCATAATAGTGTACCAAATATCAGTTTTATACTTATAGTATAATTTACTAAATGCTTTCTGAGAACCTTGTTTAGCTTGCTCTACTAGATCTATTATTTCTTGTGTCATATAGCTAAACTTTAGTGGATTGTAGTTAACCCAATAACTACAATCCTTAAATTCAGAAGGGAAGTTTTATGATTTCTTTACAGTAATAATTATTTACTGCTAGACATCTTTTATAGAATACATCTGAGATATGTTCTCTCCATTCTTCTTTCTCTTCTTCATTGAGAGGATATGCCATTTTCAATGACATATTAATAGCAATCCTTACTCTTACTAATCTTGTTTGAAGACTTAATATTTTATCTTCTAATAGATTATTAAGAATATCCATCCATAGTCTTCTATTTATCCACTTATTGATACTTAGACAAGTGTTACTAGTAACTATCTTAGATTTTAAATCAGGTGGTATATTTGCCCAATCATCTAATACACTATCTGCATATCCTAATACTTTAGTATCAAAATTAGCAGAAGATACAATCTTGTCTAAAGTAAACCTATAAGGTTCCTCTAATTCAGCATTGAGTGCTTCAATAAGTCTCTTAAAATCGCTCATTATGGTTCTCTGTTAAGTGCTTTACAAATTACAGTAAATACATAGTTAGCTTGAGACATTTTTAGGCTGTATTTCTTCTTTAAATGCAGTCTAGTTCTTACTTTAGCTTGTTCTATACCATATAATGGTAAAGTTGATTTATAGTAAGCAATACCTTCTTCGATGATTTTATCTTTTCTAGAATCTTCTCCTAAGCCTTCTAGAGTCTGTAAATCACCAATACCTACATTATCAACTACTTCAGTAATAGATGGTAATGCGAATGTATACTTTTCAGGATACATCATAATATCTACCACTTCAGGACTGTCTTTAGTAAGATCTTTAGCTTTACCATTCTGTTTAAAGTAATTAAGATCAATTGCACCTACTACTTCTAATAATGGTTCTACTCCGCTTAAAAGGAGTAATACATTAGTTTCTGGACCTTGTGCGATCCACATACCTGCTTTTAACATAATCCTTTTGTTTTAAGTATTTTGATAAATTCGTTTTTGAATCTTTTTACTACAACTGCTGCATCCATTGGACTAATGTTGAATTCAGAAGCTACTTTTTTTCTAAATTCCATTTCTCCACTGCATTGCTGCATTACTTCTTGTAGTCTTTCTCGCTCTCCTGGTTCAGTCCAGCGAACATATTGAACAATTTCCATGTTAATTCATTTGATGTTCAAGATCTTTAATTTTATTATAAATGCCTACCCAATATATCAAGCCTTCTTTACTTCTTTCGGCTTGAAACATTTCATAGATTTTGCATCTATTGAATCCGACTGTAATGTTATGTACACCACGTCGCCAACCTCTACCTCCCTTCATTACTGATGGAGTTGCTTCATATACATACTCAATGAACGCAGTAAGTTTACGTTCTCTTGTAAGAACAATTTCCCAAGTCTTAGGTAATCTATTCCTAATAAAACCTCTTAAGCCTTTTTTATTCATGTTTATATTTAAATATTTTTGTATTATGTCCAAATTCAAACTTAATTGTATAAATACTATTTTTAATAGTTGCTTCATCAAGTGCTATTTTAACTCTACATATAAAATCATCAAGATAATACGTACCGTTAATATACCATGCAACTATACTATGATAGTTTCTTCCATCATTACTACTAATCCATGCTTTTGCAAAATAATCTTTCATATTATATGATGATTGACTTTCATATATTGCTAATAATATACGAAGTTCTTTTCGTATAGTACCTAAGATTTCTGTTTGAGTATTGAATTCTTTTTCCTTACTCTTTTTATGCCGACCACGATTCATAAGTAGTTTCTTTAATTGAAGATTGAAGTCTTTCTATAGCTGTTAATAGTGTATCTATTCTTATTACTACTTCTGTGTCTCTAACAAAATGTTTAATGTGTTTTAGATTAGTAATCATACCTGCTAAAAGCATAAGAGATAAGTTCCTTCTACTTGCCTTTAATTGATTTAAAGTCTTTTTCATCTGCAAAATGTTTTTAAGTATTGTTCATAATGTTTCTTTTCGTTTATTGAAGCTAAAGCATCTAATTGATTATAATTCTTTTTAGTTAAAGTAAAATCATAATCTAATAATGCTTCTTTCAGATTGTAAAATACATTATAATCGAACAAATCTCTGTTGCTTATTTTGATTTGTTCAATGAGAGCTGTTTCAAATATAGCTAGTAATCTCAGAATATATTTATTATTCTTTTTAACTGCTAGTCATAAACCTTTATCTCCTTTATTATAATCTAAAGGAATAATTGATACCTTGTTATAATCTATTCTCATACTCTAAAGTTTGTTTTATAATACTTTTTAATGATTCTTACAGCTTCATCAAATTCTTCTTTGTTATCAAAAACATTACAAAAAGTATAATTATTCTTGTTTAAGAATATAGGATGAAAATAGGCTACAAAAAATGTTTTAAACAATCTGCTCTTTTTAATAGGAATTAGATTATCTAAAGTAATATCACTGGTTATACTTACTACCCAAGCAATATTTAGCTCAGTATCTATTTTATAGATTACTCCATAGTGTGTACTTGGACCTATTTTCGCTCTAATGATGTCATATTTTTGTAAAGGTATTTGATCCACACCTTGACCTAATATTTCTGTAGGTAAAACTATATTCTGTTTAGGAACACATGAAGATTGTTCAATTAAATTAGTAACAGATAAAGATGAATTAAATGCATCTACTATACTTATTACATCTATTATTTTATTATCGTCTGTGTTTTTTAATTTAGCAGATACTTTAATTCTTATAGAATTTAAAAAGTTCTGTTTTTCATTGGCAGTCTTTTCCTTTAATAAATCTAATATACTCATACTTTTTGTTTTTAATTTTGATAATTTGTAATACTAATAGGACTCGAACCTATAACTCAACCTTATCAGTGTTGTGATGTTACCCGTTACATCCATAGTATTTTTTAACCAGCTTTTTACGACATTAGCTTAGCCGTTGACTAATCATATTACGCTGCAATATGAGTATAGTCTGTTACAAAAGATTTGTCATTTCTGACGTTATTGACCTATTCATTTTCATCCTCGCTGTCAAAACCATAATGCCCCATTCTCCTTCCATATATTCGTTGCTGTAGCAATTTTCAGGCATAATCTTCGTTTTTCTTTAAACTAGAGATTCGGTTGGAGCTACCTAATATTAAGTCATTTTCATGTGATGTTCCTTCACCATATATAGTTTTAAGCTCTACTATCAAACTAAGCATCGTTTTAAGGCAACATTACTCTGGAAACCTTTTGTGGAGCATACGGGAGTCGTCTTAATGTTTACAATATTTATAACTATATCCACACTTTTACGTTATGTTTGTATAACTAATATTTAAAATTATGAAATATAAACAACATAGAAAGTTAATTACATTAAATTGTGATTGTTGTGGACGTAGTTATGAAAAACCATTATCTGAATACAATCGTAACCAAAAATTTGGTAGACATAGTTTTTGTTCTCGTTCTTGTGCAATGAAATTTTTAAGTAATAATCGCACACAAGCAATGAAAGATTATTCAAATTCTGAAAAGAATAAACAGCTTTTGCTAAATCTTAATAATACATATTATGTGAGATATCCAGAAAAAATATTTTCATATTTTTTACGTAACTGTAGAAAAAGATATAAAGAATGCACTTTAACTCTTTCTGATTTACAAGCGCAATGGGATAAACAAAATGGAATTTGTCCATATAGCGGAATAAAATTAAATATTCCAACATATAAAAAGAATCATAATAACCCTATTTATACAGCATCAGTAGATAGAATTGACAGTTCTGAAGGATATATTCCTGGAAATATTCAATTTGTTTCTACATGTATTAACTATATGAAAAACACTATGTCTGATTCAGATACACGGTTAATGTGTAAATATATTGCTGAACATTTCTATTCAGAAGGGACTATATCATCACCTTGCGTTGCTGCTTAAGGTGTCGGACGCTCTTGCTGGTTATTAAGGAAACTGTATTCCTCCAGTAGTCTCTGCACTTTCTTAGAGTGTACTCTAAGCTTAGCTCAGGATTGACATGTAAAAAATGTTATTTCTGAGCATTTTTTATTTAGTTTTCCCTGAATTCATCCGATTATTCAATAGATATTTCTATCTAAGGGGTCCGAATTTCACAAACCCGTGTCCAAACGATTCATCCAATAACCTAACAGTCAATATTGTAAAAGAGCTCTATACACTTCTGCGCCTTCATACTTTGTTAGTAACGCCTCAATTAGAGAGATATACATCATACACGAATTTTCATATACTGTTGGGTCAGTATAATAGTATAGTATGCTCTTTTTAGTAGTATAGAGAGCGATCAAACTCTCTATACTTAATATGTAATTCTAAAGTAATAGTACATACCGTTGATTATGAGCATAAAAGCATTAAATCTAGTATATAATAGCATAAAGCCGCTATTACTTTAGAATTTAAAGATCTTTGACAGAATACATATTATACCAAGTGCTCATCTAGCAAGCTAGAGACTCGATTGAAATATAGACATATAAGTACTATATGTATATGTATTTTGATATACTTACTGTTTTTCGTCTATAAGACTATTCTTCGCCCTTGGAGCATAAAGCATACGGAGTGAAGAAATGATCTACTATAGCACATGATCAGTAGGCATGTATTCCTATTATTAGCATAAAAGCATTAAATAGAACTGTCAATTCAGTTCGATCTACCCGAACTCCTTAATGCGACAATGCGACTTATATAGTTTGCGGTTAGACTTTTATTCTATTTTAGCATAAAAGCATTTAGAATACGGATGTTGATTAAAGATAGATATTTTCGTATCTTGAACCAAAGACTTCTTCTTTCGCTTTTGCGATAGCTTCGTCTTTCTTATCTGTAAGTTCTGAGTACATTTTGTCCCAAGCTTTGTAATCACCAGTAGCTTCAAACTGAGCTTGAGCTTCCTTCAGTTCTTCAGAAAAGTCCTTCATAATGTTCTTATGTTTTGATGCAAAACGTCCGTTTCTTTCAGCTTTAGAAACAGCTTTGTCACATTCTTTGATTCTACGTTTTACTTCCATAGAATCACGTTCTAACTGTTCTTGTTGTAGCTGTTTCTTAGCTTCTGCAACTGCTGCTGCTTCAACTTTACCGTCTTTTTCTTCTTGAGCTTTCATTCCAGCTTCAAAGTTGTAACCTTCATCAGTTACTTTATCACACAACATTGCTGCACCTGACATAATTCCTACAAAGTTCATAAAATTTTTCATAATTCTTTTGATTTTAATTGTTAATAATTGATTTATTTAAGTGAATGAATAATTTTAAAAAGTATCTAATAAACGTCTGCGATAGATTTCATCTCTTTCTTCTCGAATATCTATCTGCATTTTAATAATAATATTTATCAGTTCTTCTTTTGTTTTCTTTTCTAGTTCTTCTTTTGTCCACATAATAATAAAGAAATAGAAAGTTATACTATCTATTCGTACGCCTTATTTGATAGCTAGCCCTTTTCCTTCTCCTGACCTTAAATAAGGTTGACCGTTGTATAGTCCATAGGTATTAATCACCTTTAGGGGTCTGGCGTTATAACCTTCTGTGTTGATTGGATTCTATCATAACTACTTAATTAGTAATTCTATTTACTTGCCAATAGCTGCTAAATATGCAGCTTCTCGACGTTTATTTGCTTCTTTTATTCGAGGAAATGTTTCACTTAAGAATTTCTTCTTCATTTCATCTTTCTCTTTTAGCTTTATATAAAGATGACGATAATATGCTTCTAAGTTGTTAATATTAGATTTATGTGCTTTATGGTGTGTTCTAAACACCTTAAGAACAGATGTTCCATCTAATAATGCTTCCTCTAGATATAGTTTATTATGCATCTTTCTAGCTAAACTTCTTTGTTTTCTGCTCATAATTTCACTTATAACAAAAATTATACTATAGCTCTTTCCCTTTTATACGGTTGCATTTTAGAATGTCTAACTCTCTTTTTAGACTGATATTCAGCTGCTTTTCCTGATTGCTTAGAACCTGGAAAATGAGATTCTTTATAAGTCTTTCCCATGATTATAACACTCTAATTGCTTGTACTAAAAGGTCAAAGATATAAGCGCATCCCTTTTTGTTGAGATACTCGATTGTAACTTCTTTTTCATCTAGCATCATTTCAATTTGTGGTCTAGTTAACTTACCATCTTCAATTAATTTCCAAAAATTGGCATTAATTGCAGCGATATTCATTAGACCAGCTGCTGTACACACAGTAATAACGTCTTTTAATATGTTTTCAATCATTTGTTTATTTGAAGAGCTAGTTGCAAATTTACTTGTTTCAAGTATTTCTGTATGTACTTCTGATAAACCAAGCTTTTTAGCCATAAGAGCTACTGCTGTTACAACACTTTCCTGATTAATTGATGCAGGAATTCCAATAATTACAAAGTTTAAAGATTTCATTTGATATGAATTTAAAGTTGTTTATAAATTTCTTGGCTATAGTACTTACCGCATCTTTCACAGTAAGTTCTTTTAGTAATAGGAATGTTTAATTCATTGTTATTAGGCTCATTTTTCCATTTGTGCCCATGAATTAAACATTGTGAACGTAATGCAACTTCTTTTTGCTTTTTAGGATTGTCTAATAATTCTAATTCAGCAAGTCGTTTAATGTTACTATGATAGGCTTTTAGCCTTCTGTAACTACTGATTTTCAGTTTGATTTTCTTAAAAATATTCATTCTTTCATATTTAATAGTTTTAATTATACAATATTTTGAGGACGTCTAGCTGCAACTAGATGGTTTTATCAATCTTAATTATATATTAACACACAATTTTTACTGTACGCTTACAGTAAATAAAGAAGGTATGTAACAATTTATACAATATATTGCAGTATATTGCAGGCTTGACGATTCACATCGTTGTGTAACTTCTACACTAATACAGCTTAATTGAAATACTAATTAAAATGACTCTCACTTAGTTTTAACTCATAAGCAGATATAGCTGTCAAACTAATCTTATTGGAGTACATGGTTTTAACGTCTGCACTAATACTAATCTCCTCCACCTACCTTCAGACGACAGTAATACTGCCCTCTAAAATGATTAGATATAAGCCCCACATGTTTGTCACTGATTCTCACAGTAAAGACGGCTACTTCTATCTTCACAGACTAAAGTAACCTTCTCTTTTTACTCTAATAATTAATGGCTTGGTGAATTGTATCACTATTAATTTGTGGTAATGAGGACCTTGGCATACTATCTGGTATATATTCTTTTTGTATATCCATACTCCTCTTTATTAATTTATCATAAAAGTCTTTGTTACTAATATAAATAGAAACAATTTCGTGATTTGATAAATCGGTACCTTTAGTAACAAGTATTTGAGTTAGTACTTGTTCTGGCATAACCAAGAACACACTATCTACATACTTGTCTAATCTCATACTTTCACGCCATTGTAACACCTCTTGTACTGTTGGTGCTACTACTTGTTCAATTGTATCCGTTTCAGGGATTTGTTTTTCTTTAGGACTACGAGGTCTTGCACAACTGATAAAAATTGCTAATGCTGCTATTGCTGCAATTAGCCAAAATACGTATTTACTTTTCATTTTTGATAAATGTTGTTTAATCGTTTAACATGTTATAAATCTCTTCTACTGATTCTTTTACTTCGAGAATCATAGTTTCTCCATCATCAAGTTTAGTAAAGATAGCTGATCCTTCTAAATAATCTTCTGATGGAAGAACTAAAGAAATAATACTTTTTCTTACAGTGGCTGGCTCTCCTCCTGATTCATTGTCATGTAATAATAAAAATTCACTCATTTTGATAATGTTTTAAGTTAATACTAAGTATATAAATGCTATTAATATTGCATCTATTACAATTAATACTCTTGTTACTGGATGTGTTTCATACCAGTTTTCAAATTTATCCCACCATATATCTGCTAAATCAGCTTGGTTTGATTTCTTTGTATCCATTGTCTTTATCTTTATACCCACTACCAAGTGTATATACAAAAGATAATACGCAGAATATAAATAGTGCGATTATCACTACTTTAGAGTAATACCAATAATTCCAATAATCGGTATATAACAGTCCGTACACTTCTTCATCAAAGAAATATATTCCTTGATGTTCAATGATCATCACAGCTGCAAATAATGCAGTTATGAGTCCAAATAAAAAATACATTAACTTTTGCATAATAATTATTTATTGATTAAATACTATTTGCTACAAATACTATTGCTATTACTACTGCTAATAATATTAGTAAGTATACTAATAATGTGATAGTAATAATAATGCGCAAGAATCTTTCATCTCCCATATACGTTTATACTTATTATTAAGTCTTTTCCAAAAATCGTATCCTTCTTTTGTGCAATCCCATGCGAATGTGTATTCAATTGCTGTACAAGGATTTCTTAATTTTGTATAAAAACGTGATAGGTTTATACTATGAATAATCATATATTTACTAGTATTATCTAGAAATCTATCTAATATTTTTTCTTTAATGAGAAAAGTAAGTAATGAATAAGGCATATTAAATAATATTTGCCTTCTAGCTTTTTGTTTCTTTGTTAGTTTTTTCATTGATTGAATTGTACTTTTTTATGAACTTTAAATATTACTTCAGTGTCACTCTTAATTTCAATAGTAAAATGAGGAGATGATTTACTATCTATTCTTCGTTTGATCCATTTAACTACGTAATCCGCAGTTAATACTTCAAATTGTAAATAACTACGCCATTTTCCACTTTTACCTATGTGTAGTTTTAGATTTCCTCTGTCAATGTTAGTAACAGGGTTAACGCGACTTTGTTTTGAATTAACTAATTTAGCTACTACTATGTCGCCAATTTTAAGATTCTGAAATTGTTCTAATGTCATTGTATATTTGTTTTAGTTTATTGATTAAACATATAAAGAGGACAGCATTAGCTGTCCCCTACTATTTAATAGAGTCAGGATCAAACCACTGACGTAATAGTATTTCAAAAGTTGTTTTAACATATTCTGCACCACGACTTGTTGCAAATCGTAAATCAGAACCGATACTAGCATAGGAAGTACCAACCCCATCAGAGGAATAAAGACGGAATAGACCCTTATCCGATTCATCATTTGAGTTAGTGCTGAATGTTTTCCAATAATAAATCTCGTAGAATTTATTATTTGGTTTTACTATATGTTTCCACTGCGTACCTGTTTCAATATAATTGACAGCTGCCGTAATTGTAGATAGTTGTTCATATGTGTTTATATGGTTATCTCTATAACGTCTAGGCTTGCGATTAATGATTTTACACGCATCTTTGTACGATTTGATATCTTCTAAGTTCATACTTTAGTTGTTTTAAATTAAAAATTAGTACTAATACTACATGTAGTTGGCTCTGCATTTACAGGCTTGCCACTGTCTATGGCTGCATTACTATTGTAGTATAAATAACTCTAAGTTAGTTTGAATACATCTTGCTAAGAGTTCATACTTTCTGATAAAGTGTTTTCTTGTTTTCATAATGTTGATTTTAATATGGTTTAAACTTAAATATTTTATTATTCCTTTCAAGTATGTTTAAATCGTTTTTCATTATCTCAATCGGTTTGTCTCCATAGAGACCTACAAAGAACTCTACTGAATTGATATAATCAAATAGAACATTATACTTTATTACATGATGTAATAATTTATAAGGCATTTCTCTAAGTATTTGTAGCTTCTTGAGATAATTTGATTTTTGTTTTAAATCTTTCTGTTTTATATACTTTAAAACATTTAGATAATTATTAGCATTTAAGAAACAAAGCTTACACATAGATATATCTGCACAAGGCTTATAATAAGCGCAACTACTTCTATTATCATGTGCTCTTATAGCACATAAATTTGTAAGTTCAAGTTTGCTTATTTCTTTATAAGCTTTCTTAGACTTTAATACTACTCCACTTCGTATTATATTGTCTATCATTACTGGTTTAATTAATTTAGTCATTTCATTTTATCTTAATTTAAGTTAATAATCAGTTTAAAACACTACTATCTTCACAGACTGTAGTGTGTGGTTAAGTAATAATAAAGTAAAGGATAGTATGGCTGTATCCTTATAATATAGAAATAAGTGATTAGCGTTTTACACCTAAAACTTATATCGCAAGGAGTATATTCGACCTCTCATGCGTAACATATAAGAAACTGGTGTCCTCAACGTCTTGGAAAGTTATTAGTTTTTTTAATTTAGTTACTATAAAGATAATCAAATCTAGATAGTATTGTTAATTCCATTAAGATAGGATATTACTATTACTGTAAATAATATTGTATCAATCTTTATCGTTATATTTTGCATACGTATATAGTCATACATATTTGTTATTGCTGCCAAATCGTCTACATTTTTAATAAACGTAATTAATACAAATAATATAAATATTGATATAGCACAACATCCTAATAATATTATAATTTGTGTTATATTATTTATAAACTTTATCATACTTTATCTAATAGTAATAATATTATCCACAAAATAAATTGACCAAATACAACAATTAATGCTATAGTTGTCATTAAATTGTTCTTTTGTCTTTTATCCATATATATTGTTTTTTTGATAAAAAATAAATTTAGAAAGTTGCTATAATGGTGACTCAATTGGTTTGAAACGGTAAACCATAGCTCCCACAGTTAGACTGCAAGAGCTATATATTAGGTTTACTCGTCATCGTCCTCGTCATCAGTTTGTTGAGTTTTTTCGGGTTCTGAAACAGGATTACTAACACTTTCGTTTGCTTCTGGTTTGTTTACACGTTTCTCATACCAATATGAACCGTTAGCAATGTTTGCGTTTGCATTCCTTGTAATTACTTCAATATAAGTCCCTCCGTTAAGATCATTATCCCATTCGTTTGAATCCTTATAATCAATAATTTCGCCCGTCTTTTCATCAACAATCATCTCAAGACGTGAATATCCAACCGCATTAAGTTGTGTTAATTCCTTTTGCTCACCGTTTGCGTCATCATAGTAAATTTTACTTACGCCTAAAACCTCACTAACTGGCAAGGTCTTATATACCAATGGTAACGAAAATTCACAATCAGATAATTTAACGACTTCACCCTTTTTTGTTGTAAAGGTTTTTGAATCGCTTTCCATACATTTAATAAATCTATCTAGATTTTTCTTGTATGCTTTAGCGGTTTCGTCCTCAGTAGGAAACAAACATTTAACAAGATTAATGTTACGTATTGCAGCCGCTTGAGGATTCAATACTTTCACACCTCCAATAGTAATGAATGTAGGCGCGTCCTTAGCTCCCTGTGAGTAACTGAACGTACACACGTAGAACTCGTCGCCATTAGTACGGGTTCTTTTTTCCGCTGAAATTAATTTGCTTAACATGATTTTTTTTCTCCTTTCTTGTTTACTTGTTACTTGTGTGGAATAGCCCAACAGATACAAGCCCGTAGGGGTGTTCCACTCCGATACAAGGTAGAGGGGTGTGAATTTTTGCTGGTTCCCACACGCAGATTTCTTCACCAAAAAAATTTTTTATATATTTTATTTTAAATAATGTTAAAAAATAGCTATTAAACTTAAATAAATATTCATAATAAATGTTAATAATAATAACCAATATAGTTAAATGTACGTTACTGTATACAGTAGATACAGTTAAATACAGTATGAATACAGAAGACATATTAGAAGAATTAACTAAAGTAGATGATGTAAGTCCCATTACTTTAGAATTACTATTAACTTATTATTAACAATATGTACTCAAATGATGATATAAACTTTATTGCAAATGAAGTATATAAACTAAGTTCTTCTACTTAGTAGAATCTAATGAGATTGTATGGATTTATAATAACAGAAGCATGAATTACTATTTCATAAGACAAAGAGATTAGCAGTATTCTAATTGCCTTTACTTAAGTAAGATAAGTAAGAACTATAAATTAAATGATAATTATAGATCCTTTACTTTACCAGGACAAATAGAATATACTTTCTCTGAAGATTTATATAAACAGTTTAAGAAAGAAATAAATACAGTTAAATGACAGAATTTACTGCACTATGTTTAGTAGGTATGTTAGGGTGTCTAGCTTATATCATACTAAATAAATTAACAAAGTAATGTGCCCTAAGTACACGGGATCGTAGTACATTCCACGCTTAAAGAAGTTACTGTAAAGTAGAAAGTATTTTGTTACACAAAATATAAGCGCACCAGGGAATCCTAATCGTAAGTAGGCTCAGTTTAGCTACCTTTCTGGCGGTCGTTGAATAAAAAGGTAGCCCCCTAAAACGGTATTACTATGGAAAAGAACGAACAAAAAAAAGCAGATAGAATTGAGTATGTTTTCAGGAATAAAACTTATATAGCTACTCCTGAACTTAGTAAAGGTTGTTGTGTAGGTTGTGCGTTTGTTAATAATATGAATTGCGCTAACTTTAAAGATAGAATGGATATATGTCATAAAGGATATATATTTAAGCGCAAATTTAATCATATGGATGAGTAACCTTACTTTACTTACTGCGTTAATAGATATTATAAAGTAAATATTATGGAAGATAAAGTACTAGAAACAGTGGTAAACGGATTGGAATATAGTTTTGAAAAAGATATATTGGTAAAACCTTTAGCTCCTATCATGGTTACTAAAGAATATACAGAGCAAATTCCTACTGGTGAAAAGGATGAAGAAGGTTTTAATAAGTATGAAGTAAAGACTCATACTAAAGAAGTTGAATCAGATTTTGCAAAAGGTATTGTTCTATCTATTCCAACCGGTGCTGATAGTACCATTAAGGTTGGTGATACTATAGTATACCCAAAGAAATTTGCTAAAGACTTTGATCTATTTAAAGACTCACAATTAGTTAAGCCATACGACGTTGTAGCCAAAGTCGTTAAATAAGCTATCATTCATGAATTGAATGTTTTTAGAGTATTAAATCGCTGCCCTGCCATCAAAGCGGGGCATTCTTTTTACTATTACTTTACTAAACATTAATAAATGTTAAATATTTTAAACACTTATTATATTAATACGTTTTAAGGGCATTATGGGAACAATAATAATAGTACTTGTGAGTATTATTGGTTTTGGTGCTCTCACTTATCGTCAAGGAAAGAAAGAAGGTTATGACCAAGGTAGAATTGATGGTTACGAAGAGTGTAAACAAAACTTTAATAAGATACAAGAATTTAAACAAAAGATATTAAATAAAAAGTTAGACATATGGAAGGATACAAAGTAATTAAGGATTTTAGCTTCGCTGAAAAAGGTGATGTGTTTACTAAAGTTGAAGATTTAAACTTGTGGGAACTTCAGAAATCTGAAGTAGTATCAGATACAGAAACTTATACGTCAATGGCATTTGATTCTTCTACTATGGAAGAATTAGCCAATAAAGATTATGTAATTTGGTACAGCGAAGAAGCACAAGAAGGTGTGGATGAATGTGAATGCTGTTGCGATAAGTTAGAGAAAGTAAAAGAATACGTTAATACTTTGATTGATACATATACCAAAGATTATAACGAATTGATGAAGGATTATAATGAAGGTAATGTTCAACAGTGTGTTAAAGTAGAAGCAGAAACTGTATACCATAATTTAAATAAAGTTCTCAATAGTATTAAAGATTTGTTAGATGAATAAATTAGTAAAGACTGTTAATAAAGGCAATCTTTACTATGAATACCTTAACGCTTTAAATGGTATACTACAACTTACAAATAGGGAATTGGAGTTACTTACTAAGTTCGTTGAATTAGATGTGAACTTTACTCCAATACCTGGTGTAAGTAAAAATGTGGCTAATACTGACAATCGTAGGATGATTAAAAGTACTATGGGTATTACTCCTGATAACTTAAGTAGATATATAAGTAAGTTCAAGAAAGAGGGTCTTTTAGTACAGGGAAAAGCAGAAGATGAATTAGTAGTTAATAAGATACTAATTCCAGAGATAATAAAAGATAGGGTGCAAATAACGTTAATACTAAGAGTAAATGAATAATAAAATAAATAATAAACATTTCTATATGATCTTTGACAATGGGCATATAGTACATGTAGAGAATAGAAGTAATAGGTTAGTACGATATTTCAGACATCTTTTTAACTTACGTTCTAATTTAAAATTAACTTCTTTCGTTCCGAAGAAACCTTACTCTAATAAAGAAATCAAGAAATTATCTGATATACTATACAGAAATCGCGATTTAGATGAATCTGATATTGTAGTAATAATAAATTCTATTAGACCTAATACTATCAGAGAATCTTTAACAGAGTTAGAAACTAGTGAATATTATATAAATGCAACAGCAAAAAAAGATATCAATTTACTCAAGTCTGGCAAACAAATATAATTTACCTTATCCTGTTATAGAAGTAATATGCAATAGTCCATTTAAGTTTGCTAAAGAAGTGATGTCAAATGATGAAGATACTAAAGATATTATGTTTGCTTACTTATTTAAACTTAAATTAAAAAAGAGATATAAAGAAACAAAATGAGACAGTTTATTGAAGAATGCTTAACGCCCAATTATAAGATTCACTGGTTAGATTCTATTTACTTTGATCCTGTATTACTTAACAATATACAGATGTATGTAGCAATTAGTGACAGTAGACTATTAAGAATATGATACTAAGAAAGTTTAATAATATGTATCCTAGAACACTTTGGATAGCTATAGTAGAGAGTGAGGAAGATATACAGTTTCTATGCAAGAAGTTCTCTATATTAGAGATTACTCCAGAATTCAATAAGATACTAGAAAATGCTCAAGATGCAATGACCAATGCTTATCATTATGATGTAGTAGCTGAATGTAGACCTGTTATTCAAAACTTTAACTATTTTGCTGGAATACTGTGTATAATATATAAGCCAGAGTTAGTAGATAGTGCTAACATAGCCCATGAATCTGTTCACATTTCTGACTATTACTTTGAAATTACAGGTATGAATAATGAAGATTTTTCAACTGGTGGCAATGAAGGATATGCTTACTTAGTTGGTTGGGTTGCTGGATGTTTTGTTAAAGTAATGAAAGAATATGGAAAGACAAAGTAAAGAAGATTCATTAGCTCTATGGGAGTTTGAGAAGAACAATACTAAACAGTTAGGTTCTAATATTAGTGAAGAGTTAAAGAAGTTAATGGAAGTTGCAGATAAGAAGATCAACAACTATTCCTTAACATACAATGAATTCATGGATGATATTCTAGAAGGTTTAGCTAAGTTGAAAGATACAGATAGTATTGAAACTAGACAGTTACAGATAAAAGGATTGTACAACTGTTTAACTAATAAGTATATTGAAGATGGAGAATGACGGTAAGAAATACGATTATGGTAAAGTAAGAATGGATTTGGTTCCATTAGATGTAGTTGAGAATATTGGTAAGGTACTTACTTATGGAGCTCAGAAATACTCAGATAATAGTTGGCAAAATCTTCCAGATTTTTGGAAAAGATATAAAGCAGCATTACTAAGACATCTTACTGCTATAGATAAAGGAGAATTAATAGATCCTGAAAGTGGACTACCTCATATAGATCATGTACTTTGTAATACGGTATTCTTAGATTGGGGATTTCATCATGGTAAAGCGATTAGTATTAACACAAAAGATATTGAACAAGATAAATAATTATGGAACAATTGAAATTTAAAAAGTTAGATTACTCAGTAAAGAAAGAAGACGGCACAGAAGAGATTAAGAAGTCTGAAGGTAAGTTGCCTACTAGAGCTACTAGTAGTAGTGCAGGATTAGATCTATATACTACTCGTATTACTCAAGAAGTAGATAATAGCGGTAAGTTAGTACTAGTATATCACACTGATATTGCTGTAGAAATTCCTGAAGGATATGTTGGATTTATCTGTATGAAATCATCTATCTCTAAAAGATCTATTATTATGTGTAATGGTATTGGAGTGATTGATTCTGATTATCGTGGAGAGTTGATGGCTAAATTTAAAGTAACTACAGATGCTATTCCTACAGTATATACTACAGATGAACCATTTGCTCAGTTAGTCATTGTTCCTTGTTCTATATTAGAACCTACTTTGGTAGAAGAACTGAGTGAAACAGAAAGAGGAGAAAAAGGATTCGGAGAAGCTACAGCAGAACAAAATAATGAAATTAAAGAAGTAAAAGAATAATTATGGAAAATCTAGATATTACAATTATTCCTGTAAGTGCATCAGGTGTTGGAAATTTTATTGAAGTTCGTATTAATGGTATGTTATATAGAACAGAGATTGTGCAAGGTGAATTTACAGAAGATGCAATGAAACAATCTATGGAGAAACTAATGCCTACTATTCCTACTGAACAACAGGAACCTGTAGAATTAAAATTTTATCAGCTATTAGATGCTATTGCAAACACTAAGGCTGAAGAGGAATACAGAGCTCAACATCCTGAAGAGTTCATACCAGAGAATTTTGAACCTAGCGTTGAAGAAATAACTGAGTAATTATGAAGAAAGTTTTAGTGAGCAATAAATGCTATCCTGTTGTATTAGATAGTGATTTAAATCCAGCACCTTTGGAAAATGGCGAATGTTTCAATAGAAGCGCGTTCAGTATAACTGAAGAGTGTGAAGTATATATTAACGGAAAATATAAATATACAGCTAAACCAGGGGATGTATTATTCCAATTTTATGGTATTGAAAATAGATACGAGGATTTTGAATATTTTCTAGTGCCTAGAGAATTTTTTGGTGATTACTTTGTAAGACTAGAAAAATACAAAAACGGTAAACAAAGTAATATTAACTCTGCAAAGCAATGTTGTGATTGTGCCGAACCTATACGATGAAATTATTTGATATAAATGGTGGTAAAGTAGTAATACACCCTGACGCTTTGGGTCTCCCATTCTTTAAAAAGTTATGGGAGGCTGATAAGCCAGATAAAACACAAGCTACAAGTGTAATAAGTTACATAGTACTTATGTGGTATTTTAAATCTCCATATGTACTTCAGTTAGAACCAGATATCAGAGAAAAGAAGCTTAAGCAACTATATTTCGGTGATGAAAATTACAAACTTACTGTAGAAGAAAAAGCCTGTGAAGATGATTATAAGAAGCTAATATACACTAGAAATCTAAGAATGTTAGATAGTATGAGAAACAAAGTAGATACTATTAGTAAGTATTACGAAGATTCTCTAGAAGAGCAACTAGATGAAAAGAAGATTAAAGATCTATTAGCTGGTATGGAAAAAGTAAAAGCTACATTTCAGACACTAGATTTCCTCGAAAAAGCAGTTAAAGCTGAAGAAGTTAGTACTACTAAAGTACGTGGAGATGCTCAGATTAATCCTTATGAATTAGCTTAATTTGTGCAAATTATACACAAGTTTATAACAATAAATTAATGAGTACGTTATATGAATATAAATAAAGAAACTATGAAGAAAGTACTTGATTTAACAAAATGTAATAGCACTGAAGAAATTTGTGATGTGCTTGAAAAAGAAATTGATAACAAACGAAAAGCAGATGCTTATCTTAAAGAAGTCGGTGAATATTTGGTTGTAGAATATAAGAAAGAAGCAGTAGCTGAACCTAAGAAGAAAGGTATTATTAAGCGTACTATTCATTGGCTAAAGAGTTTGTTTAAGAAATAATCTCGTTGAACTGATAGAGAGGTCTGACAGGGACAGACATTAAATATTCCCTGGCATATTGCCCTATGGTGTAGTGGTAGCACGAGAGGCTCTAACCCTCTAGGTCCGGGTTCGATTCGGTGGTAGGGCGACCAATTAAAAAGCTGATTTATGGATAAAGTGTACACAACCAAAATCGCTTATGACTAGGGTTACAGAGTACAAAAAGATGGCTCTGTAACCCTTTTCAATAAGCCTATAAATAAAATTCTTCTCAAAAAGAAGAATAGTAACAGAAATCTGTTAGTATTCCATATAAACGGAAAGCAATTAGTTTACGTATCTAAGCTTCAAGCTTACCAAAAGTTTGGAGAAAAAGCTCTGAATGAAAATTGTTTTTATGTAGATGGAAATACTACTAATTGTTCTTTTGATAATATAGAATTAAAAAGTACATATAAAGATTACCTAGAACTAAAGAATGCATATAGATGTTCCAGATGTGGTAATGAACTATCTAAAGAACATTTTTATGAAGCTGATTTAAAAAATAAAGCTTTAAAAAATAGAATATGTATTTGTAAAAATTGTCTTAAAGTAAGAAGAAACAATAATCATGAGTATATAAAAGGATTTAAAGATAAGTGTATATGCTGTGGAGAATCTGATATAGCGTGCTTAGATTTTCATCATTTAGATAATAAATATGAGTCTCTATCTCATATGAATTCTCATTCTACAGATGCTATAAATAAAGAAATAAATAAGTGTGTTGTGTTATGCGCCAATTGCCATAGAAAATTACATTATTATAAATGTAATATAGATGAGCTAAAACAAAAAATATTATGATAGACTTTAGTAAAAAAATTAAAAATTCTGATAAATTTAGATAGCCAGCATTAGAATTTATTAAAACCGGAAAGTACTGTCAATATCCTGCTGGCTGTACTGAATATTACACATACTGGGACGAATAGAAAGATCGTTGCATTAATGGTTATACCGCAGAGGATGGAGATTACATCACTGGGTATAACTATTTTTATATTAACTTTTGTCCAATGCAACGTATAGTTAACACTATTACTAAACTACCTAATGGAGAAACTAAAATAAAAAGAGATAGTGTAGTAACATTTCCAGATTTCTATGATTATGACTATTTCTACTTCTAGGCAGTACAAGAAGCAGAAAATAAAGGAAAACATATATGTCTACTTAAATCACGTCGCAAAGGATATAGTTATAAAGGTGGAGCTATGGCGTGTCGTAATTATTATTTGATACCTAATAGTAAAACATATATATACGCTTCTAACAAGCAGTATCTTACCGAAGATGGTATTCTTACTAAAGCTTGGGACTATATGGACTTTATAGATAAGAATACAGCTTGGGGTAAGAAACGATCTGTTAACAGTACTATGCGTAAACGAGCTGGATTCTGGACTAAAGATGAATTTGGCAATGAAGTAGAAACGGGTTATAAATCAGAGATTATTGGCGTTACTTTGAAAGATAATCCGGATGTAGTACGTGGTAAACGTGCTAAATTAATTCTATTTGAAGAAGGAGGTTCGTTCTCAGAATTAGGTGCAGCGTGGCAGATTGCTAGACCTTCTGTAGAACAAGACGGTGTAGCATTTGGTACTATGATAGTGTGGGGTACTGGTGGTGATGAAGGCTCTGCATTTGAAACTATGAAAGATATGTTCTATAATCCAGATGGATACAATTGTTTAGGATTTGAGAACATATGGGATAGTACACCTACAGATAAATTGTGTGGATTCTTTGTTCCATAGTATACTAATCTAGATACTAGAGATGATGATGGTAATAGAATATACATGGATGATGATGGTAATACTATTACTAAACCTTCCCTTGAATTTATATTAGATGAACGTAGAAAGGTAATAAGTACAGCTACTAATACTACAGCTATAGACCGTTATGTTGCAGAGCGTCCTATTACTCCACAAGAAGCAATGCTAGAATTTAACGGTAATATATTTCCTAAGAAAGAATTACAGGAGCAATTAGGACTTATTCGTACTAATACTTAGTTATAGAATCATAAACAAGTGGGTGATTTAATATTTGATGAATCTGGTAATATCAAATGGATACCTAAGAAACATGGTGATGTTACTAAGTACCCACTAGGTAAAGACGATGATCCTACAGGATCTATAGTTATATGGGAACATCCTGCTAAAGATGCAACAGCTGGATTATATATAATAGGTGTAGACCCTTATGATCATGACTAGTCTGGTACTAATTCATTAGGATCATCTATAGTATATAAGAGGTTTTAGAACTTTGAAGAGTACTATGATATTATAGTAGCTGAATATACTGGTAGACCTGCAACAGCTGAGGAATACTATGAAAACTTACGTAAGTTAGCATTATACTATAATGCGCGTATAATGTATGAAAATGAACGCAAAGGTCTATTCCCTTACTTTACTGCTAAGCATTGTGATTACTTATTAGCTGATCAACCTGATATTATTAATGATATAGTTAGTAATTCTAAAGTACAAAGAAGAAAAGGTTGTCACATGAATAAGTAGATAAAGCAATGGGGTGAAGGTATGATAAAAGAATGGTTGAATGAAGAGTATGCACCAGGTAAGAAAAACCTAACTAGGATACTATCAGAGCCGCTATTAGAAGAGCTAATAAGCTATAACGATACAGGTAACTTTGACCGAGTGATGGCGTTGATGTAGGTTATGATATATAGAGAACAACTGTATAATGTAGTTGTTAAAAAGAAAGAAAAAGAAAACAAATAGAAGATGCTCTTCGATGGACCAATTTTTGCGCAGAGTTGGTTCAATGATGATACTCCTAGAGTATTTTCTAATGACGATAATGTATATACATTTTAACTATGAAGAATACTAAAAGTTTCCCTGCACAGAAACTACCAATGTCAAAGAAGACACAAGCCTGGAAAGAAGCCTGCGTAGACTATGTAGTAGGCGCTGGAGATTCAGGATTTGGTGGTAATGGTAGATCTAGATCTGACGAGATGTAGACTTACTATGATTTATATAATAGCATATATAATGAAAAGGATCTTAAATATGTAACTAATCCATTTAAACAAGATGATGGATTTCCTGCTATGGCATAGGATTATAATATCATCAAACCATATGTAGATCAGTTACTTGGTGAAGAAACTAAAAGACCTTTTAATTTTCATCCACAACGCACAAGTGATATAGCTGCTAGTGAACTATAGGAAAAAGCCAAAGAAATGCTAATGGATTATATTCAGGCTACTATAGCTAGTAAGTTAAGTCCAGAACAAGCAGCTAGATATGAACAAGCATTAGCTACAGGAGAAATATAGACCCCGGAAGCTATAGCTAAGTATGTACAGAAGGATTACAAAGATATAGCAGAAACTGAAGCTTATCACGCATTGCAATTCCTAAAAAGAAAGTTGAATCTTACCCACGAATTCTATAAAGGCTGGAAAGATGCCTTAATAGGCGGAGAAGAAATATACTACATAGGTGTAATCAATGGAGATCCTTATGTAGAAAGAGTAAATCCTATGTACTTTGATTATGAGCACTCTTTAGACTTAGAATTTATAGATGATGCAGCATGGTGCCGCAGAAAGATGATCATGTCTGCTACTGAAATATACGACAGATTCTATGATAAAATGTCTGAAAGACAACTGAATGAACTACTAGAACTTATTGATCAAAGACCTGGAGCAGGTAATAATCCAGAGATAAGAAAGACTAGTATAGATTATGAATCTATTAAACTACACAAAATTAATAGTTTTACAGATAATCCATTTGATATAGATCATATAGTAGTATATCATTGCTGTTGGAAGTCTTTCAAAAAGATAGGATTTGTTACTTTACTAAACCCAGAAACTAGAGAAGTTGAAGAGTTTCAAGTAGATGAAGATTATAAAGTAATAGGTACAGAACAATCTGTAGAATGGGATTGGATTATTGAAGTATGGGAAGGATATAGAATCGGTGATGATATGTACATAGGAATTCAGCCTATTGAATATCAACATATATCTGCTGATAATCCTAATTCACAGAAATTGCCTTACACTGGTGTAGTGTACAACAATACTAATAGTAAGCCTAGATCATTAGTAAGCATGATGAAACCATTACAGTATATGTATATTGTGGTATGGTATAGACTTGAATTAGCATTATCTAGAGATAAAGGTAAAGTAGCAGTAATGGATATTACTTAGATACCTAAATCTATGAATATTGATGTTAATAAGTGGATGCATTACTTAAGTGCACTAGGTGTAGCTTTCATCAATCCTTATGATGAAGGATGGGATATACCAGGACGTGAAGGAGGTAAGCCATCTCAATTCAACCAGTTATCTTCTTGGGACTTAACTATGAGTAATGTAATAGCTGAGTATATTCAATTGATGCAAAAGATTGAAGACATGGTAGCTAAGCTTACTGGTATTACTCCACAAAGACAAGGACAGATTGCTGCTAGTGAATTAGTAAGTAATGCTAACACTGCCGTTAATATGTCTTACCATATTACTGAACCTTGGTTCTGGAATCACAATTAGGTAAAAAGAAGAGTATTAACTATGCTGTTGAATACTTCTAAAGCTGCTTGGAAAGATAGTAAGAGATACTTGAATTATATATTGGATGATGCCACTAGAGCATTTGTACAATTATCTGATAATTTCTTCTATGAAGATATGGATATATTTGTAGATGATAGTACTAAGAATCAACAATATATAGATCAATTAAAGCAACTGTTACAACCTGCTATGTAGAATGGTGCTAGTCTATTAGATATTGCTGAAATCATTACTTTAGATAATATGAGTATGATTAAGAATAGACTTGAGGAAATTGAGCAGAAAAGAATGGAACAGATGCAGCAACAGCAACAGGCTGAACAACAAGCTCAACAGCAGATGGCAGAACAACAGAATCAGCTTAAAGAAGAAGAACTTATGCTTAAGGAAGCTGAACTGGATCTTGAAAAATATAAAGTAGATCAAGATAATGCTACTAAAATTACTGTAGCACAACTTAATGCTTATCGTGGTGCTGAGAATATGGATCAAGATATGAATGGTATTCCTGATCCAATTGAAATAGGAAAACAAGCATTAGAATAGTAGAAGATAAATTCTGATATTGCTACTAAACAATTAGAACTTAATAATAAGCGTAGAGAGATAGAGCAGAAGAGAGAAGCTGAAAATAAGAAGATACAGCTTGAAAAAGATAGAATGAAGCATGAAACTGAGTTGCAACGTATGTCTGATAAAGCTGCACTTGAACGCGAGAAATTAAAGGCAAAAACAGCTTTAAGAAATAAAGTAGTAGGAGAATCCAAATCTAAATAAGTATGAACTGGTTTAAAGAAACATGGTGGTTAGTAAAACAATTATTTACTACTACTAAGAATAAAGATAAAGTATAGTATAAGCATATGGATCATTATCCTTTTAGTGGATACTCTGCAATGAGTTGGTGTGGGTATATTTTAACCAAAAAGAAAGAATCTGATATTAAAACTACTACTTGGAATCACGAAAATATACATTTACAGTAGGCTAAGAATAAGGGTAGTTGGTTAAAGTATTATGCTGATTATGTATGGGAGTGGGTCAAAGGCAATCCTATTACTTACCCAGCATCTTCTGCATACTATACAATACCTTATGAAATGGAAGCATACGCAAATGAAGATAAATCTGATTACGAAATTAATACGAATAAGTATAAAATAAAAAATCGTAAAAAGACCTATAGAGAGAATAAGAAAAATTGGTTTAACTATATTAAAAATTTATAATTATGGCATGTGGTGGAAAGAAAGGTGGCAAGAAGTCATCTAAAAATGGAAAGAAAAGTAAATAATTATGAAACGTGAAGCATTTAGATAGAGAATGCAACAGTATAAGTAGGCTAGGGAGAATAATCCCTAGCTGAAGTACTGGGATTGGAAGAAGTATGCAGATGGTGGTATTGTAGATGAAGATCCACCACAGAATACTAGTGAAAGACCTATTACTAACTTTGATCCTAAAGGAGATCCATATAATCCTACATATGGATATAACCCAGGTGCAGGTTATGTTTCAAATTCAGATCCATTAGGTAGTTTATATGTAGAAGGAGCTTTACTTAATCCAGTATTTAAATTAGCAGGTAATGCAGTATCTAATATAGCTAGAGGATTAACTAAATACTCTTCTAAATATGTACCAGAAGTAAGAAGAACTGTGTAGGATAAAATAAATAGTTTGTTCCGTAGAGAAGCTGAAGATAAAGCTCGTACATATAAATTATATGATGATGCTATAGAATCTAGAAATAGAATAATTGAAGATCTATATTCTAATCCAGCTTATATGGAAAGAGCTAGATAGATTTAGAATACATATGGCGATGATTACGCTAAAGTATATGAAGATATAATTAATTAGTATAATACTAATTATTGGAATTTACCTAATCCTGTTATAAAACAGTTAGACGCTAAGGCTAAAATGTAGGCTAAAGATGCAGCTGTAAATAGGTATATTACTAGAAGACAACCAGCGGGATATGATGATTTTGAGTATTAGATAAATAGAAATCTTACAGAGATAGATTATCCTACTACTAGACACGAACTAGGACACTATGTAGATTTTAATTTAGCCAAAAGTTCAAATCCTGATTATAGCAATTCTATGTTTGCAGAGTTAAAAAGAGATTTATCAAAATAGAAGAATCCATTATTTCCAGATAAAACTGATTATTATAGCAAAGGTACAGAATAGAAGTCTTATATGAATACTCTTAGAGAGTATATGTTTAAGAATGGTATGATTAATAATATAGGAGATAAGGTAACTTCTAGATAGATTAAGAAAGCTATAAGATCATTACCTAAAGATATAAGATCTATTGAAGCTGCTTATCTTCAATTTGCTACACCTGGATAGTATACAAAATGGTTTAACAAGATACCTTTACTTGGTACTTATCCAATAGTAAATAAACAATTTTAGAATTATGAAGAAGATAAAGATAAAGCCAGAGAATAGAGGTAAGTTCAATGCAACTAAAAAGAAGACAGGAAAGACAACCGAAGAACTAACTCACAGTAAGAATCCTGTAACAAGAAAGAGAGCAATATTCGCTTAGAATGCTGCTAAATGGAATAAAGGTAAAAAGAAGAAAAAATAAATCTAATTAAATATTTTAATTATGGATAAAAAAATGACATTAGGTGGATTTGAAGCTGTACTAGATAGCTTTATCCCTAATCCAGATGGTGGTTTTAGAAATTCAAATATTGATGAAAACGTTAATGTCAATGCTGATGAATTTGAATCACTAGACGATGAAGAATTGGAAGATATTAAAAAGAACAATATCGAAGTAAAGAATAATAAAGAAAATCCAGTAGAGGAAGATACTGAGGAAGAAGAAATCGAAGAAGAAGATATTGAAGATAAACCAAAACGTAAGCCTGGTAGACCTCGTAAAGAAGAAACTATTGAGGAAGAAACAGAAGAGGAAGAAGAGGTTGAAGATAATAATGAAGAAAATGTTGTTACTAACTTCTTTGACGCTATGGCTGAAAAACTCAATTGGGAATTTGAAGAAGGAGAGGAAAAACCTAAGAGTGTAGATGAGTTAATTAATTACTTCCAAAATGTCATTGAAGAAAATAGTAAGCCTGAATACTCTAGTGAAGAAGTTGAAGCACTAGATAATTTCGTAAAACAAGGTGGAGATTTAAAGAAGTATTTAACTATTGATGCTGAATTAGATTTAGATGATATTGATATTGAAGATGAAACTAATCAGAAATTGGTAGTAAAACAATTACTTAAAGAAAAAGGGTTCTCTACTAAGAAGATTGATAAGTTAGTAAGTAGATACGAAGAAGCTGGATTACTTGAAGATGAAGCACAAGACGCTTTAGAAGATCTTAAAGAGATTAAAGAGGAAAAGAAGAAACAGCTATTAGAGGATCAGAAAAAGGCTTATCAGATATAGTTGCAGAGACAACAGCAATTCTACGATAACGTTGTTAGCGAAATAAAAGGCTTAAAGAATATACGTGGTATTACAGTCCCTGAAAAAGATAAAAAGGTTTTAATGGATTATATACTTAAGCCAGACACAGACGGTAAAACAAAGTACCAAAAGGACTATGCTAAGGGTGGTGTTAAGAATCTGATAGAATCAGCATACTTTACAATGAATGCTGACAAACTTATTGAGGCTGCTAAACGTGAAGGAAATAATTCAGCTATTGATAAGTTTAGACGAAGTTTAAAATCTAGTAGTATTACTACTAAATCTAGAAAACAAGCTACGGGTTCTGATGATGATCCAATTTGGTTCTCAGCTGCACGACAACTGCGTATATCATAATAATTAATTATATAAATAAAAAAATTAAATTACTAGTATTTTATGTATAATAATATTCTTAATAACCTCCAATTATACAAAGGTAAATGGTTTTCTGATTTGATCGACACTAATAAGATTAGTCTCGCTTCTCAGCAAAGACCTTATGAGGTATCTACTATCCTGTCATACGTATTTGGTACTAAAGATAATGGTTACAGTACTTCTCTTGATATGTTGACAGGTGGTCTTGGAAATGTAATGACTATTGATCAGCCTTCATTTGAATGGGGTGTTATGATCGACCAAGATAGAGCTGTTACAATTCGTGACGCTAAATGGAATGGTGCTGCAATTGGTGAAAATTCTACTCCAGGTTTGGGTAATACTCCTATTACTTTGTGGTTGGAAGATGCATGGTTTGGTCCTGGTGCTACTATCGAATTTGATGATAAGAGTCAAGCACGTATTCAGGACGCTCCGTATCAAGATGGCAACCTGTATGTTTATACAGTATTTGTATCTAATGGTAGTCCCGCTTCTTATATTGACCCGGCTGTTTTAGCTTCTGGTTGCCAAGTAAACCGTTTGGCTTCTGCTTATGAAGAATACAGTGAAGAGGCTGATATCCTGAACTACAATACTCACTTCAAGATGCGTAACTATTTGACTACAGTACGTCTGTCTTATGATATCACAGGTTCTGCTTACTCTACAGTTATGGCAGTAGCTTTGAAAGATCCTAAGACTGGTAAAACTTCTTATTTGTGGTCTACATTCCAGGAATGGGTTGCAATGCGTGAGTGGTACAAACGTCTTGAAAGAGCTTTGGTATACAATCAGAACAACGTAAACAAAGATGGTTCTTGTAATCTGAAAGGTAAGAACGGTCGTCCTGCATTTATTGGTGCTGGTTTGCTGGAACAGATTGCTCCGTCTAACAGACGTTATTATACTCGTTTGACAGCTGAACTGTTGGAAGACTTCTTGTTTGACCTGTCTTACAATGTATTGGGTACTAATGAACGTAAGTTCGTTGCCTTGACTGGTGAAATGGGTATGCGTGAATTTGACCGTGTACTTAAAGAAAAGATGGCTAACATGAACTTGATTGACACAGTATTCGTAACTGGTTCTGGTGATAATTTGAAGTTCGGTGGTCAGTTTAAGACTTACGCAATGTCTAATGGTATTGAATTGACTTTGAAGTATTTCCCGTTGTATGACAATACTACTTATAATCGTCAGTTGCATCCTGTTACTTTGAAACCGTTGGAGTCTTACCGTATGACATTCTTGGATTTGGGTCGTCGTGATGGTGAAGCTAACATTGTTAAAGTAGTTCGTAAAGATCGTGAATTCGTTAACTGGTGTACAGCTGGTTCTGTAACTCCTGCTGGTTACGCTCACTCTAACACAGAAGTTCGTTCTAATGCTAAGGATGGTTACTCAGTACACTTCTTGGGTGAAGTAGGATTAATGCTCCGCGACCCCAGAGCATGTGGAGAATTAATAATGTCTTGTGAATAATCTACGCGTTTGTGGGCAACATAAATATATATTCTGCGTTATAGTAGTATATTAAAAATTAGAAAATGTACTACTATGAGCAGAATATATAAAATTACAGATAGAACTAACAATAAAGTTTATATTGGACAAACCAAACGAGACATTTATAAGCGTTTTGCCGAACATATTTATCGTGCATTAAACTCACAGCGTAAAAATGATAGAACTCTAGCTATCTATATAGCTATAGTAAACCACAAACCTGAAAATTTTCAAGTAGAGCTTCTGGAGAATATAGAAGGTACACCAAAACAGGTAGACGAACGAGAGATATATTGGATAAAACAATATGATTCTACAAATCCAGATAAAGGTTACAATTTAGATAAAGGCGGTCATGTTATTTCAGAAGCCTGTCGTAAAGCTGCTGAAAAACATCTATTTAAAACTGGAGATAAATTAGAAGGTAAAATGCTTGAAAACGCTAGAACCAATGGTATGAAAGTTGCAAAAAAAGTATTGCAATTCGATAAAGAAACAGCTAAACTTATTGCAGAATATCCTAGTATTATGGAAGCTAGCAGATCTACAGGTTGTGATCGCAGATCTATCCAACGGCAATTACAAGGTGAATATGGAAATCCATCTTCCTCTAGAAGTTGGTCAAATTTAAAATATATTTGGTCTTATGATGATCAAAACGTAAACCGTGATTATATAGTTTGGGATACGACAAACAGTTTCAAAATGTTTTCAACATTGGAAAAAGCGGAAGAATTTTATAATAATCTTGAAAATTGTCCTGATAAAAAGATAGAAGAACTTACAACTCATCAAAAAGTTCTTTTATATAATATGAATAGAGAATTAAAAGAAAGTTTATAAAACTGAACAATCTAATATATAATTATATTATGGAAGTAATCGTTAGAATAACTAAACAGAATCCTTGGACTGGATTAGTAAAATGGTCCAATTGCTTTGATTATCTGGGTTCCTATTGGACAAGATCTGGTAGCCGTTACACAGGGTTAACCAGAGATAAAGCTAGAGAACTAGAACAGAAAATGGGTAAAGCTGAAGGAGAATTAGATCCTGATAGTACATTTTGGGATACATTTGCAATTAAGATTGGTAAGAAAGAATTAGTAATTAATACCGATAGACCTGAAGGAGAATTGCAATATTTATTCCTATTAGGACATAAGAGAGTAGCAAATGGCATTGATAAAGTAACTCCATCTACTGATTATGTACTTATAAATAAAGAAGCTGAAGCAGAACAAATTAATAAAGCTAACAAAGTTAAACGTGATGCTTATAGAGCATTAGATAAGATGAGTCTTGAAGATATGCGCAAATGTCTTAGACTATTTGGAGTTAAAGCTGACACTATGTCTAATGAATTAGTTGAAGCTAGACTTGGTGAAAACGTAGAAGCTGATCCAGCAAGATTTATTAGAATTTGGGTAGATAATCCTAATAAAGAAATTAACTTTGTAATTGAAGAAGCTTTAAGTAAAAATATTATTCGTAAGAACAGAGCATCATATTACTTTGGTACTGATCTTATTGGTAACGGTCTTGAAGATGTAATTGCATATTTGAAAGACAAAAAGAATCAAGATATTTACTTAAGTATTATGTCTGAAATAAAATCTAAATAATGACTAGAGAACAATTTCACTCATATTTTAAAGTAGCAATGGACAAGAACTCTCAAAGCGTAGCCTTTGGGGGTTGTCCTGCTTTCTTACCAGAAGAAATAGATTACTGGTTAGATCAAGGTTTATACCAAGAAATCAGTAATAAGTTTACTGGTAATAACTACTTAAAGACTAGCTTTGAAGGATCTGTAAAACGTATTCACGATTTAGAAAAATTAGTACGTACAGATGTTAACGTTGTTGCTAATACTGAAACAAATTCAAATAGATGTTATGTTACTAACTTATTCAATGGTGACAGAATGTTCTTTGTAGATGCAGTGTTAAACTTCAATAGTAACAAAGCTACTATAAAATTAATAGATCATTCTGACGCTACTAAGTTCAAGAAGACTTACAATAACAATCCTTGGATAGAAGATCCAGTAGCTGTAATAGAAGACAATACTCTATATATCTATTATGATTACTTAGCTATGAGTAGTAATAGCTATTCTGTAGATATTACCTATATTAAGTTTCCTACTAAGATAGAAGACTTACCAGCTGAAGGTATGAGTGAAATACCAGAGTATATGTAGTTTGAAGTAATTAACAGAGCTGTAGAACTAGCATTAGAAGATATTGAGTCTAAGAGAATATAGACTAAATCACAGTTGAACCAAATAGATGAATGATTATGACAAATCGTGGATTTCAAATCGAGTTTGAACGTAGGCTATAGTTAATGGATCCTAATTTAGTTATTAAGGATAAGCTATCCTCAGACACTATTATATCATTCATTAATGAGGCAATTGATAAATTTTATAAAACAAGATACTCAGGTATTAACTTTAAAGCTCAAGGATTTGAGTAGACAGAAAAGCGTATAGATGATTTGCGTACTTTAGTTCGTAAAAAGAACTATTCTAACACTTAGATAATTAAAGGAGTTAGAAACTCATACTCAGTAGAATTACCAGATGATTATGTATTATTACTTGGAGATACTGCTGGTATACAGCCGAGTGATGAATATCCTAACGAATGCTGGGAAAAAGACGATTTAGGTGCATATATAGTTAAGTATACAGATACGTTAGAATCTACGATTGAAACATTAGATAGACAATTAAGTAATTCACTATCTGAACACAAATTAAAATATTGTCAAGCTAGACCTTTAAAGTTAATTCAAGATAATAATGTAATATTATACACAGACGGTAAATACAAAGTAAGTGAATATGAGATTACATACTTAGCTAAGCCATCTGAAATTAATTCAAGTAATATTACCAATACCGAATATACAGATTTGCCAGAACATACACATATGGAAATTGTGAAAATGGCAATCTAGATTTATCTTGCTACTAAACCAATGTAGCACTATAATGCTTATTCCAACGAAATTGCTTCAATGGAATAACAAATAAATTAATGCGTTTGTCTGACCTGGAAATCTGAAATAAGGAAAGTAGAAGGACAAACTAGACTAGCGCTAAGTCTAACAATTAATTATTTTTATATAAACTATGATTACACGCGTTGATACCGTATTAATCGGAAAGAAATGCCCTACAGCCTATACTACTGTAGATGCTTTGGCTAAAGGGGACGTTGCTTTATTTGACTAGAATAAAGCGCTAATTACAACTGCTGCTAATGCAGTAAATGCATCTACTGTTTATGTAGGTGTAGCTGGGGATAATATGACAATTGCTCTGCCCAACGGTACTACTGCAACAAAGAGAATGGTAGAATACTCTAACGCCATTCAAAAAGCTTCTAAACCTTCGTATGTACAAGGTGATTATGTTGCACCAGTTCAAGAGAAAATCGAAATTGATTTAACTAGTGCTACTGTTGTTATCGGTCACAGATATGTTTTACGCATTGTTTATAAAGACTTATATGAAGCTCCAGGACAGTTTACTCATACTTATGAAGTAATTGCTTCAACTGAGACTGCTGATGATTTGGGAAATGCACTTTTAGCTAAAATTAACAAACACGCTAATCGTAGAGTAAGTGCTACATTTGCAAGTCATAAGCTAACTTTAACTGCAATGGAAAAAGATGACAATGAAGGAGTCAATTCTTTGAATGAATACTCTGTAGTTTCTATGGAAGCTTCTCTGTACGTTACTATTCCTGGTGCATTATTGTCTAATGTTCCTGAAGCAGTTCCTGGCGCAACTATTACTAAGACTGCTGGTAAACCTGGTAAAGGTTACTGGAAACAGGTACGTGATATGGAAGTACGTATGTTGGGTTATAAGGGGCATGTATTCACAGATGCGTATCCTGCAATTGAACCAAAATGCAATGTTGAAGAAGGTTCCACATACGATTACTTTACTATTGAAAATGATAATCTGTATTTGAGTCCTGATAATCAGTATATTAAGACTACTCCGTTGACTACAGAAGTATATATTGAACACAATACTACTAATAAAACTTCTGTATTCGCTAAGGCTCTTGAGGCATTTATTACAGGTGAAGCAGAATAATACACGGTTTCTTTATTTAAACCCAGGCGAGGTTGAGGTTTATCCTCGGCTTCGCCTTTTTAATTTTTTGTAGATATGAAAATAATTAATGCGAAGATAGAAAATAACCTTCTAACTATTAAATTAGATTCGGTAGCTGGAGTTACTAAAGTATACTTAGATAGTGTACTGTCAAGAACTTATCATTCTGATAGTGATGAAGATCACGAAATAGTTATTGATAGACCTCAAACAGACAGTAATAATATAAATATCAACATAGAAGAATATGACGCTACTTCATTTATAGTAACAGTAGTAGGGAGCGAAACAGCTCACGCTATAGCATATGATGAAAAGAATCTATACTATCAAAAAGTAAACACATTAGTTAATTTTTGTTACACTTGCTTAGACAAGCATCAAAAAGAAAAAATATTAATGCTATAGTTTAAATCTCAACTGTTAGACTACGCTAAAGTTAATAATCTTACAGAAGACGCTATATAGTATTATATAGATATATGTCGTTTATTAGATATACCTAACGAACACACATGTTGTAAGTATAATAGAATATTTAATTGTCGTAGACCGTGTAAAACTTGTAGGTCTTGTTATAATGGTTGTTGTTAGTTATGATAGAAAATAATTATAGAATGGGTAAACATTTGAACAATATGACTAAATATAATATAGATTTTGATCGCATATAGATATTAAATTTAGTGTGTTCAAATTACGTAGAAGATATACTAAAACAAGGAGATACGTTTAGTATATCAGAAGAAGAGAAACACAAATTATTAGTACTAATAGATAAACTATTGAAATAATGGCATAGTATGCAACAACAGATGACCTTAGGGAATTAACTAGTTTAGTACGAAGCTTATAGGGTGATGTAACCACATTAAACAACAATGTTGGTGAACTTGATACATTAGTAGAAAGAATTAATCACTTATCTACTTTAAAAGATGTTACCATTACTTATATTACAGAAGGAGACTTAATATAGTATAGTAGTGATGGTACATGGCATAATGTATCTCCAGCTGTATTGGCAGATTATATTAGTGGCGAAGGTGGTATTATCGATACTGCTGTAGTTAAAGCATTAATAGCATCAGAAGGCGGTAAGTTATTCTTAAGTAAACTATACGATGATACAGCATTGGGTGTTATTACATTTAAGAATAGTGTAATAGCTGATAGTATGATATATGCTAAAAAAGGAATTACTATTGGTAATTATATATCAGGACTACTTGGAGATGGAGCTATAATTGATGAACACGGCAATATAGAAGCCGGAAGCTTAACCCTTAGAGAATTCTTATCTGTACCAGAATTACGTTTTAACAGAGTAGATGTAGTAAGTGGTGAATTGTGGAATTCTATCGCTTTTGGTACTATTGAATCAGTAGATACTAAAAACTAGATAGCTACTCTTAAACTAGAAGAAGGCGAATATAGTGGGTTACATGTTAATGATATATGTAGAGGTATATGGCATAATATTAGTGGAGTAAATGAAACTACTCCAGGTACAGATGAATGTGGGTTTGAAAAAATGCAGGGATTTAGTACTGCTTACTTTACCCCTATTGAAATTCTAGATGAAAGGGGTAAACAATTTAGATATTCACTAAAGTCTAATACTACTCAACATCCTACTGCTAATATGAAATTTGCAGTATATGGTAATTTCTTAGATGAGACAAGACAATCTAGTGCGTATTCTACTAGAGATTATAAAAGATTCTTAAAAGATGTTAGTACTTGGGCAATAGATTGGACTAATATAGCATCACAATTTGGTAAAATAGAAGGGTTGACTATTCCTGGAGCTCCAGATGATGGAGTACTACATGGAGATGGTGCTTACTTAACTAATGTCTACATGACAGGTGCTATGATTTAGTTTACTCCAGAACAAGAAGATAGTCTCAAAGGATAGGATGCTTACTCGGTAAATCTTACTAAAGACAACCTATCTGTTATTGTGGATAATGAATTAAACATATTAGATAAGTATAGCTAGCTAGATAATTTAACATTTGGAGTACAAGCTTTTAAAGGTACTACAGAATTATCATATTCAGATGTATATGCTGAAGGATCTTACTTCCTAACTTGGGAAGCAACAGGTCTTAAGTGTACGATGGCTAACGGTATATTCACAATTACAGATATTTTATCTGTTACTAATAGTCCTCATATAGACTTGTTAATTAACTGTGAAGGTAATGCTACATTTAAAAAGACAGTAGTATTATAGTTCCATTTACAACCTAATTCATTATGGACTACATATAACGATAACGATGCTATACCTGATAGACCTACTGGTGATGGTACTACCAACGGTTGGCATAGAAATTATACAGCATCTGCAATATGGATGTCTACTAAAAGCTCTATCGAAGTAGATGATCCTAATGTAGAATGGGGAGATCCTAATAGATTCCGTGGTGCTTCAGTAGCTGGTAAAGATGGTGAGTATACTAGATTTGCATATACTGAATCAAGCGCACCACCACCTACTCCTATAGGTGATACTGTTCCACCTAAAGACCCAAACAATAAATACACTTGGACTATGGACCCACCGCAAGGAGATCCAGAAAAAGGTATTTGGGTATGGCAGTCTATACAAACTGTTTATTCAGATAAGTCTACTTCTGGTTGGTCAGAACCTTTCCGTTTAACAGGAGCTGATGGTAAAGATGGTAACGATGGTAATGATATAGAGTTTGTATATAAGATTACACAAAATAATTCTGCACCTACTTTACCAGCTAATAGTAATAGAGATGATTATACAGAACCAAACAATGGTTGGTATGATAACCCACAAGGTGTTAGTGAAACTTGGCAATATGAATGGGTAGCTCAACGTACTAAACCAGCTGCTAAAGCAGGTACTGGTAATTGGGGTAACTGGCAAGGTCCTACTTTATGGTCAAAATGGGGGGAGAAAGGTATGGACGGAGACGGTTATGAATATATCTACTATCGTACACAAGCTGAAAACATTGCACCTGATACTCCTGTAGCTGCTAATAATACAGATGATGAAGCGCGTCCTCAGGCATTTATTAATGGTGTAGCACAAACTACTACTTCTCCTGGAGGAATGTATTGGACTGATGATCCCCAAGGAGTTAGAGAAAACTTGATGTTTGAATGGGTAAGTGTACGTAAAAAAACAGATGGTGTATGGTCAGCGTTTCAAAAACCAGCTATATGGGCTAAATGGGGTGAGACTGGTTTAAGTGGCGGTAATTATCAATATAGATATAAAATATCAGCTACTACTCCAAGTATACCTACTGATCAAGCTGCGTCTGGATGGTCTGAAGATTCTGAAATGGTTCCACCAGAAGGTCAATATGTATGGCAAATTCATAGATTTAAAAACGCAGATGGTTCATTAACTGCTTGGACTGGGTTAATAAGACTTACCGGAGCCGATGGTAAAGATGGTGAAGACGGTAATAGTATAGAATTCTTATACGCACGTAATAATGATAAAGACAATTATCCTCAAAAACCAAATTCTAATCAAACTACAGACTGGACAGGTACTGGACCAGATGGTACACAGTGGTTTGATAATCCATAGGGAGTAGACGATTCACATAGATATGAATATGTAACTCAAAGATATAAAGATAAGAGTACTTAGAAATGGGGAGATTATTCACAACCAGGCTTATGGTCTGTATTTGCAGATAAAGGTAAAGATGGGGATGGATACGAATACATATTCGCTAGGTTCTCTAGTTATGATCAAGCAGCTCTATGTAGTAGAAATGAGCAATATTATCCAGCTTCTCCTACTTATGGATCACAATATTTAAATGGTGATTATTAGCAAGATGATTATATACCTACTAAGACTTGTAAAGGTGCTACTTTCACTTATACCGATAATGGAGTAAGCGTAACAGAAAGCATACCATATCAAGTATGTTGGACACGTAAGAAAGAAAATGGTAAATGGGGAGATTGGAAAGATGGATTTATTTGGACTAAGTGGGGTAAAGACGGTCAAAATGGACAAGATGGAGATAAAGGAGATCAGGGTGATAAGGGAGAACCAGGAACACCAGGTGCTGATGCTACTACTTATATAATTACTCCTGGGGCAGCAACTATACGTCTTACCAGAACTTCTTCTTATGAGCCTAGCAGTATGACATTTAGAGCATACAAGAAAACAGGAACAGGTAGTCTGTCTTCTGTATCTGGTTACTGGGAAATATATGGTAGTAATAGTCACGCTCCAACAACCTCTTCAGAAGGTACTGAAGTGGGTGGTGGTTGGTCTGGTGTTTCCAATATTACATTTAATATATCTAGTTCTACTAAGTATAACTATTATACTGTAGCATTTAATCCTACTCAGTATCCTATTTATAATGGAAATCCTGTAGCAGCATCAGCAACTATTACAGTTGTAGTTGATGGTTAGAATGGACAAGATGGGTCAGCAGCTAATACTCAATATACAGATATTAGATTTAGAGGAGTTTGGGATTCATCTACTAGATATTACTATGCTACAGCATCATCAATAGGTTTAACTAACTATGAAAATCCTAGTAATGCATATGTTAGAGATTAGGTAATTTACAAAGGTGGCGTATATCTAGTTAAGTATGTTAATTCTGGCGGAGTATACGGTCAAACTCCTAGTTCTAGTTCATCATATTGGGAATTAGTGTCTAGCGTTAGCGCCATGGCTATTAATACTTTACTGGCAGATAATGCAGTATTAGGTGCATTTCATTTCTCTAATAATGTATTTTGGTCAGGTGATGGAGGTAGTTCATCTAGTGCAGCTAAACTATATATGAATAGCAGTACTGGTGAATTTAGAGCATCTAATGGTACATTTACTGGTACTGTAAATGCTAAGGCTGGTACGTTTAAAGATCTATATTTTGAGAACTGTTTCACTAAAAATAGGTTTCTAAATATTACACATCTAAATAGATCTTCATCTGATATAGATGATCCTAAATATGGTGATACATATTGTTCAAATAGTAAGTTATATTCTTATCAATCAGGTGGTTGGGAGGATGCATTAGAATTATACACTAGTTCTACTAATGCAATAAGCGTATATGCTAATCCTTCTTATTCTAAAATTATACATATGACTGGAGCAAAAGAAGGTTATACAAACAAATTGATATTACCAAGTGTTAGTGAAGATAATTATGGTACAGAAATGACTATTGTTTGTAGACAACATCCATCAATTAGAGCTATTACTGGAACAGAAGGTGATCTGCACATAGTTACATATGATAATAGAGGAAGTACTTATACAGATGAAAGAACTTTAGTTTTAGCTAAAGGTAATAACGGCGGTATATTAAACGTAGTTAGTACTCCATAGGGATGGCTCATTACAAATTGTTCGCACGATGGTTGCTCAGATTCTGGTATTATTTTAAAGTTTAAAGTTTAGTATAACGGTAGTTCATATGCAGTGGTATCGTCTAGTATACACAGTATATATAATTTTAATAATAGTAAAATTAGTTGTACTAGAAGTGGCGCAGGAGCGGTAGGAATAACTATAACTAGCGGGACTAGTTATTTTTGGACTCCGTGTGATGTACGAGTATATGGAAGTTATAGAACAGAAGGTGTAACTGGTAGTAATGCTCATCCAATATATGCAACTTTAATATCATATAGTACTGGAGTTGCTGCTTTGAACATAAGTGTGCAATTAGCAGATGATGATACTCTAAATGATGGTAATTTCTATGTAGATATTTACGGTGGTTTTGCACAATATATAGGAAACAAACCGACTTAATTTTATGAATATACACAATCAAATTAAATAGTTAAGTGATAGAGAACTACTAGAGGGCATCTATTAGATGCTCCTAGTAGTAATGTAGGAACAATTAGTTAGTGATAGTAAGCAATTAGGCATAAATGTTATAGCTGATTTATTAGTAGATAATATGTATAGAAATAGAGAAAGAAATGAAAACAATAACAATGCGCCATATCTTGGGCAACAAAGTATTACAATATGATGTTGATGATAGAGGAGTAATCGTAGATGAAAGAGAAATTGATAGAACCGTCAATCATAAACCTAATATAGCTGATTGGGTGAAAGAACACATGGTGTTCTGGTACGATATGTCAAAGCCTGTGGATGTTTATGTTCCCAGCGTTACTTATGCAAACCAATTTGTAAATGAAGGGGGTAAGATAACTTATGACAAAGCTATAAATAAGTGTACCATAACTCATACGCCTACTTCGAAAAACAGAAATTTTTGGCAAACTCCATGTGCCCCATCATCTACTATTGATTCTTATAGGATAAGAGTAACAGGATTACCTAAAGGATTTTATATACAGAGCGGTTATTATAGTAATAAAATAACCGCTGATGGGGAATATGATATTGATTCATATACTAATAAAACTACATCAACAATGTATCCCGGATTTTATTTGGCAGGTGATAATGTGAATGATGTGGATTGTAATATTGTGGTAGAAGAAATACCTACAAAACAATCCGTTCCCACAAACGAGATACTAAAAGCCAATCCATACTTGCAGGATTTCAGTGGAAACAACAGACCGCTTAAATTGAACAATTTCCTGTTCGCTGCAATGAGCGGTGTGGGAGGGTATGAATATAACTGGCTTGACAGTGCATTATTTATTACCTATTTAAGTGGCGCAAGAGGTGATGGAACTATAACAGACAATACTATTACTATAAATAATGTAAAAGTAAGTGATGGAGTAATAGAAACTAGAGTTAATTCTCCGTCCAAAAAATACAAAGTAAGAGTAACAGGTATCACATCTAATGAAACATTGAGATATGTAGTATATGGAGATACATCATTAGGTGAATTGGCAACGATTATATTTGATATGAAAAAGGATGGAGAGTACGAATTACCTGCTTCCACATATTCCGCTACATATAATATGAAATGGCAAGTTATAGCAGCTTCCTATCCTCATACGTGTAATATTACAATAGAGCAGATTCCAGCCTATCCCAACGCCCTAGTGACAGACGGAGTGGATGATTACGGTGTTGTGGAGAACTTTAAATCACTGCAAAATTACATGATGTTCTTCCAGTGTGCTATCATAAGACCTAATGCTGTAAACGGTATGTTTTCAACAACTCCGGTAGAGAGTGTTGTTGAAGGATGGATGTTATTGCAAGGAAACTATGCAAATTCTGTAAGGTTCGGTAACTACGTTTATACAGACTTTAAGTTTACGCCTAGTGTAGAGGATAAAATCAGTTATGTTCTCTCGGCAAACAATGAATTAATGACTTGCTATGTAGGTGAAGAGAAGGCAACTCTAGCAGGTACTTATGGACAAACTGGTACAAATATGTCATTATTCTTGGCGGATAGCAACAATAAGACTAGATTTGGCTCTATGGCGTTTTATAAATCTATCTTATTCGATTCAGTTCCCACCAAGGAAACTGACGGATTCACAGAACAGGAATTGATTGATTATGTACTTGAAAATATAATAACACAATGAGATACGTTATAGTAACAATAGAATGGTGTACGGAACACGGGATAGTTCCACCCGTTCACGCAAGAAGAAGTGTTGACGGAACGATGATCCTGTTACACGAGGATTTTGTCGCACCCGTATTGGGAGATGAAGAGATTTCTTCCTATCTTTACGACAGCAATGAGTTAAATGAAATTTTAAACAGCGAAGTATGGACAGAAATGAATTAATAGACAAATTAAAACCTTATTTTAAAGTAAGTGAATTAGTATGTCCTCATTGCTACTCCAAGTTTGGTGAATCTTCATGGTAGTTTATAAGTACAGAATTACTTAGTACTTTGTATATACTACGTACTAAGATATTCAATAAACCTATTACCATTAATACTTGGAAAGCAGGTGGATAGTTCTCATAGAGAGGATTACGTTGTAATATATGTTAGTTAGTAAAGAATAAAAGTAGTATTTACTTATCTGCACACTGTTTAGGTAAAGCAATAGATTTTAATGTAAAGGATTTAGATAGTAATACAGTAAATAATATAGTAAGATAGAATGCTGAATTATTTGAATACCCTATTAGATTAGAAGCTAATACCGACGGATGGTCACACATAGATGTATACCAGCCAAAAGACTCTTCTAAGAAGCTTTTAGAGTTTAATGGATGAGTTGTTCATTTAATAAAGAAAATGGCTTAAAATGCCTTAAAATGCGTTATAGTAATATGAATAAAGAAACAATATTTTATAGTATTATGTATTAGGATAGTTCGGCTATCAGCATCATACCAGAACTAGCTAATGCGTATAATATGACTCCTCATCGTATAACTAAAGAGGGTGAAGTAATTAATATACCTATTAACAGAACATTAGGTAGATTATCTTTTGTTGGTGGTCAAGATTGGATACATCCTATAGTAAATACAGATAATATTAGTATAGTATTTGATGCTAATAATACTGGTGCAGTAAGAGTGGCTAGACCAGTAATACAATATTGTGATCCAAATGGATGTAAAAATTTAGTGCAATTTGCATTACATTAGAATTAATAATTAAAATATACGTATATGACAAGAATAACAAGAAGCTATATAGCTCCAAATCCTAAAGAATTCGAGTATTGGGTTGATTTATCAGCAGATCCAAAAGGTAATGTAATTAAGTATTACGCCGGAGGTAGTAAATGGTTACCTTTAAACGATGATACAGATAATGATCAGAGTGCTAGAATTGCTGCACTTGAATCAGGTAAAGTAGATAAGGTGGAAGGAAAAGAACTATCTAGTAATGACTTTACTGATGCATATAGAGATAAACTGAGTGGTATTGCTCAAGGAGCAAATAAATATGTTTTACCAACAGCTACAGCTGAAATTATTGGTGGAGTAAAGGTAGGAGTAAATATTTCTTATAGTAATGGTACAATTAGTCTTAGTAAAGCTAATGTGACTAGTGCATTAGGATATACACCTCCTACAGCAGATACTAAAGTGACTATAAATAACACTTTAACAAGTACTAGTACTACAGAAGCTTTAGCTGCTGCACAAGGTAAAGCTTTAAAAGATTTAATTGACGCATTAACTACAAGAGTTGCTGCATTAGAAACTCCAGCAGCTTAATATAACAAATACATATGGTAACAAATAGGATAATATTTTTTGCAACATCTGTTCAACCTAATCCAGAAGAAATAGACTATTGGGTTGACTTATCTGATAATCCTTATGGTGGTAGCATTAAATATTTCAATGGAACCGAATGGGTAAGGCTGGCTGCCTCTGGTGGTACACCTGACCTTAACAACTACTATACTAAAACATAGGTAAACAAATTGCTTAATGATAAAGCAAACATTAGTGATGTAGATAGTAAAGTAGATGATGAAGAGGTAAAAGACGTAATAAAAGATATACAGTTTAATACTTCAAATCCTAATGACATTACTATGGTAATGTTTAAGTATGATGGAAGTAATAAAACTGTTTCAATACCAGTAGCTTCTACAAGTTCTGCTGGTATCATTACATCTAAAGATTTCTTAGACTTTGTTAAACAACATCAGTTATAGGAACTTCATACTGAGATGATTGATACCTTTGCTGATATACGTGCAAAGTATTAGAAGAAACTCATTGCAGGTTTAAACATTGAAATTGATCAAGAAACTAATGTGATTAGTGCATCTGGTGATCTAGCTGTACAATGGGATAATATTACTAACAAACCAGATTTTAAACCAGTAGCTACATCTGGTGATTATAACGACTTAATTAATAAGTTAAAACCAGGTAAAGACGTTAGTATTAGTGAAGATAATGTGATTAGTATTGCTATTGATTCAGATTCATTAGAATAGTCTTTAGCTACTTTACAAAGTAATATAGATAAAGAAGCTGCTACTGCTCGTGCTGCTGAAACTAAATTAGGCAATGATATAGCTACTGAGAAGAATAGAGCCCAATCTGCTGAATAGACTATTAGTACTAACTTACAGAATGAAATTGATAGATCTACTCAGATAGATACTCAACATACTAATGCTATAAACAAAGAAGTACAAGATAGAAAAGAAGCTATTGCCACAGAAGTTAGTGATAGAAACGCAGCTATCTTAGTAGAAACCAATAGAGCTAAAGCTAAAGAAGAAGAGTTAGACAATAAGATTACCGATCATACTACTGCAACTAATGCAGCATTAGCATTAAAAGCAGACAAGTCTGATACTTATACTAAAGCACAAGTAGATGCTAAACTATCTGGTGCTTATAAAGTAAAAGGATCTAGTACATTTGAAACTCTACCTAAAGACAACAATGTAGTCGGTGATGTATATAATATTACTAATGCATTTAACTTAGGTGGTAAACATTATGATGCTGGTACTAATGTAGTATGGACTGAAGAAGGTTGGGATGCTTTATCAGGTTCATTTGATACTACTGCTATTGAAGGTAGCATTCAAGAAGTAGCTGATAACTTAGCTCAAGAGATACTTGATAGAACTCAAGCTGATACTACTATTAATAACAACATATCTTCACTTACTAATAGAGTAAAAGTAAATGAAGATAAACTTACTATTATTAATGGTAATGAAGCTACTACTGGTTCTATAGCTAATGCTATTAAACAGGCTAAGTCATATACAGATACTACTGTAACAGCTGAATAGACTAGAGCAGAAAATGCAGAATAGAAACTAACTAGTGATTTAGCTAGTGAAGTAACTAGAGCTAAAGGCGCTGAATCAGCTAATGCTACAGCTATAGCAAATGAAGTAGAAAGAGCTACTGGTGTAGAAGAGACATTGAATAGTAATATTACTCAACTGTAGACTCAAAAAGTAGATAAAGTTGAAGGTAAAGGTCTTAGTACTAATGATTATACTACTCCTGAAAAGAATAAACTAGCTGCCATAGAAGCTGAGGCTAATAAATATGTATTACCTGCTGCTACAGCTAGTGCGTTAGGTGGTGTTAAGATAGGTAGTAATATAACATTAGCAGATGGTGGTACTATCAGTATAACTAAAGCTAATGTAACTAGTGCATTAGGTGTAGATCCTACTACTACTTATGTAAAGAAAGCTGGTGATACTATGACTGGTAGTTTAACTCTTGAAACTACATCTGATATTAATTTGTATAGCAATGTTTTTGTACCATCTTCCAGATGGGCAGTAGTTAGATTAAAGAGTGGAGATGAATTCTGGGATGTAACTACTAAGTATGGTAGTGGATTTAGAATTCAAAAACAAGGACAAGCTATAACAGAACTAGTTGTTGATGATTCTGGTAATGTTACTAACACTGGATATCTTAAATCTAAAGTAGCTACTGGAACTGCACCTATACAAGTAACTTCTACTACTCTATGTACCAATCTGAATGCAGATATGGTAGATGGTGTTGATGTTAAAGATATTGAACATGTATTATACACATCGTCAACTGCTAAAAATTATTTAAAGATTTAGGTTAATCATAAGTATTTCCCCAATAGTTATAAAATTGTTGAATATTATGATGGCTACATTTATGTTTACTAGTTATTAATAAATGCTTATTCTCCAGCATATACAGATCTTTAGCTTATTAGTGGAAAAGTACATACTGGAATTAAAACATTTTATAATTTGACTAAATGGTATATAGAAACTACAGAATCTGGAATGAACATATACATATCTCAACCTGAAAATAGTAATTTCAAAATATACGGAGTTATACATGGAGAACCTCAATCTCCAAATGTTCAATTTAGCGTTGTTAGTTCATTACCTAGCAATGTAGTAAGTAGACATATTACATTCAATGTAACATCTTAGAATTTAGAGGAATTTGACTGGTACGGGGTATCTTGGTCAGAAACATCTTCTAATCCAGATTGTACTCGTATTGGTAATATGGACATGCATAGATCATTGCCTATATAGAGTATGATGAAACCATTTGCTTTTTAGACACAATTGGTTTATAAAGACTAGTTTGTTCCTTTGAAGGAAAACTTTACTAAAGCAATGTATGGGCATGTAAGTAATGGAGAAGTTGGATAGGTAGCATCTACAGTAAACATTATGATTAAGATACCAGAATTTTGGTATGTCGATGATTATACTCCTGGTACAAAAACACACAATTTAAAAATATGTCCACACGCTAAACCAGGATGGCATCACCACAAAGAAGCATATGTTAGCGCATATGAAGCATTCAACTTTGGTAATAAAGGTAGATTAATAAGTATGAAAAGCGTTGTTCCTACTGTTAATTTTACCAGAACTAATGGCAGAACTTGGGCTAGAGCTAATGGATTTGACGGAGAAGCTAAATGGAATCTTTATACATATGAAGAACATAGAGCCATATGTCATTTGTTCTTAGTGGAATATGCTACTAGAAATTCACAAAAGGCTGTTAATACTGAACTAACTCCTGAAGGATTTAGACAAGGTGGGTTAGGTTCTGGTTGTACTACAGGAACAGCAACTATCAACGGAGCTCAAACTTGGTCGTTTATTCCAACTGGAAGTTCTGATAGTTTAGGTAGTGGTTCTGGTGAAGTTACAGTAACTATACAATAGACTGATTCATCTGGTTCTAATACTTCTACTATTACACGTAAATGTAATAGATATAGAGGAATTGAAAATCCATTTGGTCATATATGGAAACACACGGATGATATAATTAGTATATACGAAGACAGCTGGAGAACTTATTATAAGTCTATAAAACCTGATCAATTTGCCACTAACAAAAATAATAGTTATAAACCTTTAACATCAGCAGCAGTTGTAACTGGTTATAAAACCGAAATTAGAGCTACTCCTACTTGTGATTTCTTCGCTGAAGCTTGTACTAATGGTTCAGAAACTACATATTGGTGTGACTATAACTGGGATAATACTGATACTTCAGAACATTGTTTGTTAATCGGTGGTGACTCTGGCGATGGCGGCGGGGCGGGTCTCTTCTATCTTGATTCCGATCATGGGGTTGGTCATTCCGCTGCTTCTATCGGTTCTCGATTAACATATCTCCCGTGGGCGGAGTAATGACTTAATTATGCAATACGGTGTAGTTAAGTAATACCCACAGGTTGCTTCTCTAGAATTAGAACGAGTATACATTATTAGTTTTAAGTAAAAAAAGTAGTAACTCTGACAATAGCAGCAAAGCAGGTCTATTCAATCTTAATTCCAATAATGAGGTTAGTAATTCCAATGCTAATATCAGTTCAATGAAATTGCGTATCATAATATTTTCAGTCTATCATATAATAGCCAACTACTGAGAAGGACCTTACCACTTGGTAAAAAATATAAATAATTTATTAAGGGTTAGTAGTGAAATATCGAAAGCTCTTTGTAATTTCAGACTATGAAGAAATTTAAGAATTTATATTAGAAGATAACAGATTTAGAAAATATAAAACTAGCTCACCACAATGCTAGAAAGAATAAAACTCACAGAGATGATGTAAAAAAAGTAGATGAAGATATAGAAGGATTTTGTAAGTAGATACAAGATATGTTAATCAATCATACTTATAAAACTTCTGAATATTTTACTTTTAAGTTATATGAACCTAAAGAAAGAATAATATTTAAACTACCTTACTTTCCAGATCGTATAGTACATCACGCCATTATGAATATAATGGAACCTTTGTGGATTAATTAGATGATACCTTAGACTTATAGTTGTATCAAGAAAAGAGGAATTCACAAAGTTCTTAAGTAGATATAGCATGATCTAAAAGATAGAGAGAATACTAAATACTGTCTTAAAATAGATATTAGAAAGTTTTATCCTTCAGTAGATCATGATATATTAAAATAGATAATTAGAATAAAAGTATCAGATAGGGAACTATTATAGTTACTAGATGAAATAATAGATTCATCACATGGAGTACCTATTGGTAATTACTTATCTTAGTTCTTTGCTAATCTGTATCTATCTTACTTTGATCATTGGGTTAAAGAAGATAAAAATATAAAGTACTATTATAGATATGCAGATGATATAGTAATACTTTATAAAGATAAAGAGTCTTTGTAGACATTACTTAGAGATATAAAGTAGTATTTAAAAGATAACTTAAAACTATAGTTAAAGAATAATTATCAGGTATTCCCAGTAGAAAGTAGAAGTATAGATTTTGTTGGATATAAAATATATCACAACTTTACTTTAGTTAGAAAAGCATTAAAGAAAAGATACTGTAAGAAGAATGCTAAACTAAATAAAAGGAGTACTAACTACAAATATTACAGAAGAAAAATGGCTAGCTATATAGGATGGTTTAAACATGCTAACTGTTATTCTTTACTTAATAAAACTATTAAACATAAAGAGCTATTAGATTACTTGGATATACGTAAGGGGAATAGAACATACGAATAATGAGTACGTTATAGTTATATAATCGCAGAGACTTTAACATATGCTAGCAGTAATAAATATTGACTAGCATTTTTATTTCAGATAAAATTATTTTAAGTTGTGTTGAGTAGAAGTTTATATATAATGAATCTTGCAAGACGTATATTTGCTAATGGATATCAATCTATAGTAGGTTGGCTAACAGGTATAGCGACTATACTAGCACCAGCTGCACCATTAATAGGTGTGTCATTTCTATTCATAATATTAGACTTAATCTATGGATATAAAGTATGTAGACAAGTAACCAATAATAGTTACTTTGAATCTGGTAAGTTCTGGTCTACTATTGAGAAACTAGGATTTGCAGCTGTAATGATAGCTGGGTTTACGTTATTAGATAAGTTTATATTTATGACATATGCTGATCTGGTGTTAGCTAAAGTTGCAGCAGGAGCAGTATGTTTTGCAGAAATAATATCATTATTAGAATCTAGGAAAGCATTAAAACCTAATTCATTAGTCACAAGACTCTTCACAAAGATTATAAAGTCGAAAGCAGAAAAATATTTAGATGTAGATATAACAGACATCTTAGAAGAACAAAATACTATTACAAATGATACCAATACTGATAAGTCTAGCAAAAAGATTAACAAGTAACATTATCGGTTGGTTTAAAAGAAATTACAAAGCAATGGCAGTGATTATCATTATGATTCTCGCTGCCATTTGTTTTTATTAGAATAACTAGCTAGATAAGAAGAATAGAGAACTAGATAGAGTAACTAATAACTATCTTTACTATGAATAGCTAGCAACATAGTAGAAGAATGATAATAGAGTTCTATAGCTTACTCTGGATGAATTTAAAGAAACCAAAGATAGCTTGATACAAGAAGTACAGGCTACAGTAAAGAAATTGAAAATCAAAGAGAAGGAGTTGAAATAGATACAGATATAGGAGTAGAAAGTAGTACACGATACTACAATAGTAGTTAGATCAACTGACTTTAAAGTGGAAATCAAACCAAACAACTTGACATCAATCATAATAAATAAAAGAGATACGCTCCTAACACATAGTATCGACATTCGCAATACACAATCACTATTTATTCATACTAAAAAAGAATATAAGCGTAATTATAAGAATTGGTTCTAGCGACTCCTTCACTTTGATTTTAAAAAACGAACTATTTATAAGTACCAAATTGATAACAGTAACAAGTTAATCAATGTAGAAAATACTAGAATAATAGATTTATCAAAATGAACTTTATAAGTCGAATAATTAAATCAATTAATGCAATGAGAGAAAGACTGAAAATAGAGCGTCATGAGGCTATGTATGGTCCACACTTTAATGAAGAATGTGCACTAAAAGCAGTCTCAAAGATGGAAAACGAAGATGGCTCTCGTGGAGAACATTGGAGTTTAGAAGAAACTACTTCAATCGCTAACCAGTACGGAATCAATCTGAAAGGTGAGAAATACAACAAGTATGATTGGTACGTTGCTCTCAATATGATACGTTCAGACTATTATCGTGCAGTTGTTACTATGACAAGCAGTGATCACATTAAGTACTTTGTAGAACTAGCAAAAGCTTGGTTGAATGATAAAGACATAGAAGAAGGAAAGATGTGGTATTACTATTGCTATATTATGTGTGATAAATTGCGCAAAGAAGCTAAGACGATGTTAATGCTTGAAGACGATGAAGATGAAGAGCATGAGTATCGTTTTTGCAGAATGCAAACAAAGGTAATATGGACCCTGCTGCTCTTATGGCTATGATGAACAACGGCGGTTTCGGTGGAAACGGCGGTTGGTGGTGGATTTGGATCATCCTAATCTTCTTCTGCTGGGGCGGTTTTGGAGGTAACGGTTTTGGTAGAGGTAGTGATGATGCTAGTCGTCTTGCTTCTCAGTTAAATACTGATACTAATACAAGTCTGTTAATGCAGGCTATTCAAGGTAACAAAGATGCAATAAGCACTTTGTCTAATACTTTGAGTTGTGATATTAACGCTGTACAGACAGCTTTAAATACTATTAATACTAGCGTAAGTCAGATTGCTTGTGATACTAAATTAGCTAGCTGTGAAGTAATTAATGCTATTACTTCTGGTAATGCTAACTTGGCTTCTCAATTAGCTAACTGCTGCTGCCAGACTCAACGTTCAATTGACTCTGTTAATTTGAACTTGACTCAAATGAATGCAGACAATAGACTGTCTATCTGTCAGCAAACTAATACTTTGCAGAATGCAATCACTGGTGGTTTCAATAACTTAATGACAGATAATGCTAGTAAGTTTAATGTAATTGGTGCTAAGATAGATGCGCAGACTCAAATGATTAACGATAAATTCTGTCAACTTGAAATGCGTGAAATGCAGAATAAGATTGACACATTGCGTGCTGAGAAGTCAGCTCTTGAATTAGGTCTGTCTCAATCTGCTCAAACTGCTAATATAGTAAATCAGTTGCGTCCGTGTCCAGTACCTGCTTACTTAACTTGTAACCCATTCGGATGTAACGGTGGATTCACTGGTTACGGATACGGATATAACGACGGTTGCGGTTGTAGTTGCTAATAAGAAAGGAGGTAATTATGTTTAATCCTTTCTTTAACCCTTATCGTGTAAGACGTATTGATCAAGGTGGTATACCAACATTAGATACTATATTCTCTAATGTAGATACTACTAACAATACTGTTACTTATGGAATATGTCCATTTCAATGGAGACAATTACCATGCAGAGGTTTAATATTGTTAAATATTAACCATACCGCTACTGGTGCAACAGAAGGATCATTAGTATCTGTAGCTACTTCTGTTAGTTCTAGTTAGGTATCATCTAATCCGACTAGTGTAAATACTAATAGTGGTAAAGCATTACTAAACGGTTCTGGTGATTAGATGCCAACAGAAGAAATTTCAACGGGTAATAAATATCTAATATACTATGATAAACGTACTGGAGTATTTCAGACTGTAAATCATATTGTAGCACCAGCTGCTGCTTAATAAAAACTTAGGGCTACCGTAAAAGGTAGCCCTACTAAAACCAATTCAATTATGTTATTTAGTCAATTAAAAATAGGAGATCACGTGCACGTATTGGAAGTTCTAGGAACTTTTAAAAAGACTACTGTTTATAGTCTTGGTTCTATTACCTAGGTTTCAAATCCTTATGATGAAGCTTTGCCTCAAGGTTAGTTTCCAATACCAGGATAGAACAGACGTAAGTTAGTCGATGTATTTATTAGTTGTAATGGAGAATCTAAGAAACTATCAGTACCTGCTGAACGTTCAATAATTAATGATACTTCTATAGGACTTACTGTTGCTACCAACAAAGAAGAAATAGCTAATATGGTTAGATAGAACTACAACGAGTTCAAAGCTAAAAAAGAAGCAGCAAGTAAGTACGATGAAGAAATGGAGAAGTGTAAAGATATTCTAGATCAACTAGAAGCACAAGTAGAAATTCCTACAATAACTAATACTGTTGATAATAGTAAAGAAATAAATGATTTAAAGAATGATGTAGCTGATATTAGGAAGATGATAGAAGATGCTAAGAAAATGTTTATGGGAGGATTCCCAAAACCACCAATGCCACCTATGCCTAATGTACCAGCTCCATAGATGAAATAAAAGATATTTAAGGTAGACTAAAAAGTCTACCTTTTTTATTATATGTACTTATAGAAACAGCTATTAGTTATACTTCACTAATGTAACCTAAATATATTAAAATAGCACAGGTAGCCTTAAAATGCGTTTAAATACTATTATAATTATAATTTAAATATATAGATATGACATTAAATGAGCTCATTGATGATGTTCTATTAGAAGCTAGAAATAACTAGATTACTGAGAGTGAAAAACTCAGTAGGTACTAGATAGAATTGTGGATTAAAACTTATCGAGCTTACTTATTAAAACAGAAGTTAGATAAGGGAGAACAATTAGATTAGATCTTCTATTAGACTATACGCATGCATTTGGATAAAATAGAAGAAGACCCAGGTCATGTAGAATACCAAGGGGGTAAAGAATTGCCTACTTTACTTGGTGCTAAACTTACTACTTCAGTAATAACAGTAAAGGATGCCTATGGAAACATTATTCAATTAGGTTCTGAAACTAAGATGAAATTCTAGAGATATAGAAAGTACACTTGCAAAGATTATATTGCATATGTTAAAGGTAATAGGATATATGTAGAAGGTGATGCTAATCAACTAGAATATATTGATGTAGAAATAATTGCTGAAGATCCTACTGAAGATAAACTATGTTACAATCCTGATAAGGATGAATATCCTTTACCAGCTTATATGTGGGGAACAGTTAAGTAGTTAATCTTTACTAAGGATTTCTTAACTATGAGATAGCAAGTATCTGATACTACTAATGATAGTAAAGATGATACTTAGAATGTGATGAATTAGAATGTTAATAGAAGTATAAGACGATGAATGAATTGAATAAATCAGCTAACAAAACAGTTTCTTATACTATACCTTCATTCTATAATCATTACTTAAGTAGTATAGAACCAGATACAGTATATGATATAGATTATACTACTTATAGAAAGATAGTAACAGACTATTTTTATCACTTAAGAGATTAGTTATTAGAAGAAAGTAAAGAAGTTAAATTACCTTATAGAATGGGTAGTATTCAAATAGTAAAGAAACAGCCTAAACATTTAGATGGTAGAAGTCTTAGAATAGATTATAAAGCTACAAAAGAATTAGGTAAACTTACTTATTTACTTAACGAACACTCAGGATTCTATAAGTACAGACTTTACTGGAATAAATAGGATATGCTAGTGTCTAATAAAAGTAAGTATTAGATTGTACTTACTAGAGCAAATAAGAGAAATTTAGCTAACATAATCAAAAACAATATTCATGATTATTAGGAGGTTTAATATGGACACATTTAAATTTGAATGCAATGGTCAATACTAGTTTACTGATAGTCCTGGTGTGTATGCTATTGTCAATCTGTTAAATAATAAAAAATATATAGGATCTACTAGCAGTTTAAGAAAAAGATTTAGACAGCACTACAACTTGTTGTCTAAATAGAAACACCCAAATGTTATACTTCAAAGAGCTTTCAATAAATACGGTTGCAAACATTTCGGATTCATAATATTAGAACGTTGTGAAGATATTGTTGATACGCTACTTTGTATAGAACAAAAATATATTGATGCTTTTGGAGATTATAATATATGTAAGTGTGCAGGAACTACTAGAGGTGTTACTCATATATAGCCTTAGATGTCAGAAGAAGGTAGAAAAAAGATAGCAGAATCTAATAGAAACAGAGTTTGGACTATAGAATCTAGATTAAAAAAGTCTATTTCCTCTAAAAATAGTGAATGGAATAAAATACAAAGAAAACCTGTATATAAGCTTGATTTAAATGATAATATAATAGAAGAGTTTGAATCTGTGACCGCTGCCGGTATATCTGTTGGAGGAAATAATAGGAGAGTTGGTGTAAAAGATTGTTGTACTGGTAAGCGCAAAACAGCTTACGGTTATAAATGGAGATACAAATATGATATACAAAATGGTAAGTAGTAAGGCTGTATTAGCGAAAGTAATATCTGATTTACAGCTTAGTGAATCTGAATTTCCGATAACAGACTGCATGCAATGGATAGGTGAAAGTTTAATGAATATAGGTTCTGTTAATCAACTAGATCATAAAGTAGAAGTAATACCTATCAATGGTTATTAGGCTAAGTTACCATGTGACTTAGAAAGATTGAATAGTGTAGCTTACTCTACATGTGATTGTGGTGGTTGGATACCTATGAAAAAGAGTACAGGTACATTCAGCGTCTATGACAGAAAAGATAACTGTGATTGTTGTAATATGATTGTACACGATGATGTATTAATACCATTGGTAAAGAATCTTCACAATATTACTAAAGATAAAGACGCATTAGAAATACTTAATAAAGATACTAATACTAGATAGACACTTAGTGCATTAATTAATAATTATACAGTTTGTAGCAAAAATGGTAGATTACAGCACACTAGTTTTAATGGTACTAATTTCAGTTATACGCCACAATATGATGTTAAACCAGGATATCTCATCTCAAACGTTCCAGAAGGATATGCGAAAATCTCATACCATGCTATCTATACTGACGAAGATGGCATGCCGATGATGCCAGATGTATAGTCTTACTTTGAAGCTTGCTTTTGGTATTGTGCACAAAAGATTCTTTATATTAAGTATATAAAAGGAGAAGTACACAGATAGTTATGGATAGATGCTAAGAATTCTTATAACTTCTATAGAAAGCAAGCATATGCTGAATCTTTGATGCCTAATCAAGATGAATTAACTAATATTAAGTACACATGGAATACATTAGTCCCAGAGATAGATGAAGAACGTACTTTCTTTAGTACTACTGGTGATATACAAGAAATTTATAATTAGAATTATAATAGATTATGGAGATAAATAGCCAAGTAAATACATTCCTCGAAGGAATGAATCTAGATTCTGATATTACTATGTTATCTGACAAGTAGTATAGATGGGCATAGAATGTTAGATTGTTAACAGATAATGCCGGAACTACTGGAATTCTATAGAATATAGAAGATATTAGACAATATTTAGGAGGTTTAGAAATCTCTGAAAATATACTAGGTACGGCTGTTAGTAGATGGTATAATACAGATAAAGAAAAAGTAGAAGAATGTGGAATAGTATTTACTAAAGAATTGTATGAACAAAATAGAATTAATAATCTTTGGATAGTAACTGATTTTAATAGTATCAGTCCAACTTGGACTCTAATAGTATCTGCACAATTAAATATTACAGACAACGTATCCATTGTTACTAATTTTGAGTCTAATAATGTTAGTAAAGTATATATATCTGACGGTAATACTTCTATCAAATGCATTAATATATAGAAGAAATATAATACAAGTAAGACTAGTCCAATAACAGATAGTACATACTTTGATCTGTTACCAAGTTCTACTATTGCCCCATTTAAGTTTATTGAATGGACTTCTGGTAATTTGCCAGCAGGTATGGTACAGTATTGTTATTAGCTATTCAATGTGCATGGCGGTGAAACTACAACTTCATCACTCAGTTCTATGATACCTGTATCTTCTAGTAACACTAATTCATCTAAAAACTTTAATGGAAACAATAAAGACGAAAGTACAGACAAAGGGTGTCTATTGTCAGCTACATTATTTAATGACGGTAGATTTGAAAGAATTAGAATAATTGGAATACAGTACACTAATAAAAATCAAGTACCAAAAATATACATTATAAATGAATTAGATTTGCCCAAATCTGATAATCCTACCATTACTTTTACATATAATGATATTGGTAAGAATTATATTAATGAGTTATCAATTGAAGAGTTTAACAATATAATTCCGTTTGAATTTAATGCTAAGAGTATAGCTAAAATGAATAATAGGTTATTTGCTTCAAACTTACAAGAAATAACATGGGATGTAGCTTACGATGCTAGGGCATATAGGTGCAATAAAAATGGAACAATATAGCTAAATTCTAGTATAACTGAAAATTCTTTAACTTTAACTTTTGATTAGTTATTGGGTCAAGGTAACGACTTTATTATACCAGAAGAACACGACTGTATTAATCCTATGAATAGTCAAATAGTATATCCAAATAATGAAACTGAAGAATATGCTTACGGCTATGATGATAGTAGAACCGTTAGAGGTGGCAAAGGAGTAAATATAAGTTATAGATTTGTTACTACAGACTTAATAGAATCTGACAATGCTCCATCTGTAGATGAAGAAGGTAATAAATTATTAGCTTATAATATGGAATTATCTGCATCTAAAAGAGTAGACGCTACTATTAAGTTAAAATGTCCAGAGAATGGTCAAACTGTATATATCTATAATAATGATAATACATCTAGAATAAGAAATTACAGTGATCCATTTTACGTATCTAATTTTTTAGGGTATTAGAGAGACGAAGTATATAGATTTGGAATAGTATTTTATAATTAGAAAAATATACCATCTCCTGTACATTGGATCGGAGATATTAGATTTCCATCTGGTGATATTGAAGGATATGAACCATTTACTTTTGCTGATACAGTTGATGGAACTGGTAATTATGAATTAATATCTCATCCGCTAGGTATAGTATTTTATGTATAGAATCTTCCTATAGATGTAGTAGCTTATGAAATAGTAAGATGCGACAGAACATTAGCAGATAGAACTGTAGTTACTTAGGGATTACTAAACAAAACTATTAGATTCAATGGGTGGTAGAATAATACTGAAGATTATAGAGCTGAATATTCTATTGGTAGCATAGATAGAAGACCTACTATTATGCCAACATTTACAGACACTACCGTATCACCGTTTGCACAAGGAATATATCATATATATGATAACAAAATGGTATAGCAAGATACTCAAGCTATAAACCCAATGGACGTTAACGGTATATTTGATTTAGTAACAGCTGATATATGTTTTAATAAAGAAAATTCAGATTCTATTGTTACTAGTAATATGAATATAGTTCCATTATATTGTGCTCATTCCGCTACATATTGTGATGATAATAGATATAAACATCACAGACTAGGAATACCTTTCACAAAAGTGTTAGGTAGAAATGATAACAATTAGACTGAAAATTCATTTGGTGGTGTAGTAGAAGGATCGGATTATGATGGAGATCGACCGGCTATTAAATTAGAATCTGGAGTATTTGACGGGTTTGAGTAGAATGACGGCAGACTTAGTGGAGGGGTATGTAAATATTATTAGATGTTTGGTAAGAACTATGCTCATAAAGACAATTCTAATTTGCGTCAATCTTTTCCTATAAAAGATGTTACTAAACCAACTAATATTTCTCCTTATCAAGAAGCTTTTGATGCTAAATAGATAGTAAACTATATAGATAGATTTGGGTTTATCAATTATAGTATTGGTTCTAATGAAGCTCTTGGACCACATGGGGTATGTTTAGCTATTAGTGCTCCAGATGTATACTCCGGAGGTTTTACTGGTATACGTACAACGCCAATGCTGAGAAAGTTTAGATATAATTCTGTGCTTTTCGTTAACATAAAAAAAAGTGCTACTCAGTATGGTGGTAACACATTTATAAGTAGAAGTTATTCTACTTATTATAGTACTAACACTTATGTTAAAACATCTTGGGAAGGATATGATACAGCAATGTGTTTTGGTGGTGATACATATTTGGGTGTATTAGATTATGTGCACACTTTGTTATTTACTAGAAATGATCCAGATGATAGAAACGGTTTCAAGAGATTTGTTGCAGCTTATATACCTTTAGAATCTAGTGTAAATCTACATTATAGAAACGATGAACATTTTTCTCAAGATACAACAGTATCTACTGGCAATGCTCAAACTGGAGAGGCTAATATATATTTTTTAACAGAACCTGGTGCACTAAATACAAACTATACTCAAGGAAAACCTATGTATACATATAATTCAGCATATTCTAGTACTAATACCGCTAAAGGTTATATTCAAAGTTCTATATACGCTGAAGATAACGTAAAGAGTATGAATCGTATTACGTGTTCTGAAGTAAAGTCTATTAACGAATAGACAGATAGTTGGACTAAATTTAAATTTGCTAATTATTTAGATACAGATAGTACATATGGACCTGTTACTAATTTAAAAGTGTTTAAAAACAGATTGTATTTCTTTTAGGATAGTTCTGTAGGTATAGCTTCTGTTAATGACCGATCATTAATTAATGATAATAATGCTGGAGAACTAGTATTAGGTACAGGTGGAATATTAACAAGATATGATTACTTAGTTACACAAAATGGTAGTAGTATTATAAATGATAAAAGTATTACTAATTCAGAAACAACTTTATATTGGCACGATTTTGATAAAAATGTAATATGTTCGCTAGGTAACGGATTCAATGAATTATCTAAGGTAAAACAAGTATAGACATATTTAAATAGATTACCAGATTCAGCCAGAAGAAATCCAGTATCATTTTATGATAAGAAATATAATGAAGTATGGTTTAGAATATATGATAGATGTTTAATATTTAATGAACAATTAAATGTATTTACTTCTTTCTATACTCATAATCCAAACTGGTTCTTCCCTTTCTCTACTAGATTAATTACTATTAAAGATAATAATTGTTATTACTTGCATAATATGTATTATGTAGACGATAGCAAAGAAAAAGAAGAGCGTATATCTTATATAAGATTTGTAGTGAATAAAGATATTGCATACACAAAGGTATTTGATAATCAATGGTTTTCAGCTGAATTTGAAGATGTTGGAGATGAGGAAAAACCTACTTTAATAACTGATATACATTTTGAAACTAAGACACAAGTTACTGAACCAATAGATTATAATCAGATAGAAGTTAGAGAGGATAATTACAGATTTGCAATAAGTAGAGAAAAACAAGATAAACCAGATTTACAACAATAGACTAATATGTCTTACGCTGGAAGAATGAGAGGAAAATATTTGATTTGCAATTATACTTTTGATTGCAACGATAATAAAGAATTTAAGCTTCCGTATATTAAAACAACTTATAGATATTCAATGTTATAATATGAAAAATAAGAAATTAAAAAGAGTTCCTCGATATGCTTTCGGCGCTGATGCTATTTCAAATTGGGGAAACATGAGTGGAGTAGATAAAGCAAATGTAGTTACACAAGGAGTTGGAGCTATAGGTAGTATGATAGGTAACGCTACTAGTGGATAGAAACCTACAGCAGCTGGTGTAATAGGTGGCATAGGATCTGGAGCTGCAATGGGCGCTTCTATTGGTGGACCTTGGGGAGCAGTAATAGGTGGAGCTATTGGTGGTATTACTTCAAGTATAGGTTCTGGTGGTTCTGTTAATGAGTAGACTGGTGAGTATGAATTACCATCAGGAATAGCTGGTCTATTTGGTCATAGTAAAAGTTATATACGTAATAAAGCTGGTAGAATTAAAAATGGTATTCAGGCTAGACAAATGTCTGAACAAGTAGCAGCTGATTACTATCAAGAAAATGGATATAATGAATTAAGTTTATCTAAAGGTGGTGTAGTACCATCTACTATGGCTTACTTAGATGATGGTGAAATGTTGAGAACACCAGATGGAACTATAGGTTCTATACCAGAAGAAGGTAAACCTACGGATTCCAATTTATTAAATGTACCTGTTGGAACTCAAGTATTGAGTGATAAGATTAAAGTTCCAGGAACAAATAAAACATTTGCAGAAATGGGAAAGAAGTTAATGAAGAAAAACAACAAAAAGGCTAATAATATATATGCTGAAAATAGTTAGATGCTAAATGAGAGAAATAATCAGATAGCTTATCAAGCATTATTAGATTAGCAAGAAGCTTTGAAAAGTAAAAAAATAAAGAAGAATGCAGCTGCTTATGCAGATGGTACTAGAGGTATTAAACCATATGGATATAATCAAAATATGACTGACTTTAAATACTGGGATTCAGATAAAAATAACTATACACAAGATTACTTAAACTGGGTCAATAGTATCACAGACCAAGATGTAAAAGATATCTATGGTGGTAAATATGGAGATATGTCTACTTACTTAGGTAAGAATAAAGGAGTTATACCTACAGTAGAACAAGCTAGATCTTTAATGACAGACAGAAAGTATGGCGATTGGCATAAGATTGGTCAAGCATATGTAGATAGTAGATCTAATCAAAGTAATGGACCTAGACATATACCATCATCTGAAGTGGCAAGTAGATTAGGCATTCCTTATAATATTAATGCTTCTATTGGTAATGTAGATACTGCTAATGCTAGAAGTAGTAAATACTTTAACTATACTGGTAATCCTGGGCAGCTTCCAGTAGGTAATATATATGGTACAAATAGTAAAAAACCGAAAACTCCAAGTGATAATAACTGGTTAGATCTAATAGACAATATAGCTGCATTAGCTGGACCTATTGGTAATATATTCTCAGGTAGTCCTGAAAGAGTAGAAACATATACTTATGATCCAGTATATGGTCCTACTGATTATAACATAGATCCTATACTTAGAGAAGCTACTCTAAGTGATAGAATTGCTAGATACAATATGGCTAATATTAATCCTAACACTGGAGCTAATATGGCATTTGGTTTACAGTCGGCAGTTAATAGGAACAAAGCTATCGCTAATGCTTATGCTACTAAGAACAATGCTGAAAATCAAATGGCATTTAATAATGCTCAAATAGCTAACCAATGGGGACAATAGTATGCTAATGCTAGACATTTAGCTTCTGTAGAACAAGCTTAGAATGATGCAGCTACTAGAAATATTCGTAGAAAAGGATTTGGTGATTTATCTACAAGAATATAGTAGATAAGTAGAGATAAACGTTTAACTAAAAGAGACTCTGCTGTACTAGAAGCTATGTTACCTTATTTGGAATATGGTATGACATCAGATCAATTAACTAAATTATATAATAATTTGAAAAGATAATGGCAACGAATAGATTTGATAAACCAATAGAAAGTGAGTATATTAGTTAGTATACACCAATACCCTTTGAATAGTTATATGCTATAGGTAAAGCAAATAACGAAAGAGTAGATAAAGCTTATTAGGATTTAGGTAATCAGTTTACTAAGTGGTCAGAGTTTAGATCACCATCAGCTGTAGATACTAAGAGATGGTATGATTTAACGGTTGGAGCTGGACAAGATGTAGTAAATAAATTAGCAGCTAATCCAGATTTGATTAAAACAGCAGAAGGTAGATCCTTAATACAATCGTTTATTAATACTAGACCTTATAATGAGCTAAGTTAGTTACAACAGAGTAGAGAAGGATTACTTTAGAGATAGAAAGTAAATCAACAACTTATGCTGTCTGGTAAGTATAATCCTTTATGGCATGAAGTTGATTTTACTAATTATAATACTTTAGATAGTGGAGTATTTAATGATGTTGCTCCATTAGCTTATAAGTCAGAAGTAGATTTAGTAAAACCTTATGTTGATAATCTAAAGCCTGGATTTATTAGACAAGAAGGTGCTTATGATTGGAGAGGAGTTTCATCTGAAAGAACAGATCAAGAAATAGCTAACAATATTTCTGCTATATATAACACTCCTGAAGCACAGAAACATATACAAGTATTAATACAGCAAGGATATACTCCAGAACAAGCCAATGCTTTATTTGCTAGTCGTATATATAGAGCTGGTAGAGAATTTGCATATGAAGATAGAGAACTTAATCCTTTATCTAAGATATACGAAGAAGATAGATTAAAGAGGGCTAGAACAGGACAACAAACTGCTCAAAAACCATTTAGATTGACAGAATCTATTGCAGCTACTGGTGGAGATGCATTTAAATTAGGAACTCAAGCTTACATAGCTAATAAATATAGAGATCAGATAAATTCTTTAATCGATCAATATAATAAAGCTGTCGAATCAAATGATACTCTATCTGCAAATATATTTAAGGAACAATTACGAAAAATATATAATGAATCTAATAGTTACACACCAAATAAACTGTTTAATGAAATATTTAAAGAATATGCTACAGATGGTAAATTAACTAATATAGATTTATCAAACGCTACTAATGATATTTTGAATAGATTTGCAGCTCCATCTCCTATAGCTTCTGTAAATGATTTGTTACAAACTACTATACCAGGTGTTACATCTGAAACGGTTACTACTCCATTAGGTAAATATAGAGTAATAGCTAATCCTAGACAATTAGATTTAGCTACAGATGTTATATCTGAAATAGCTGGTTATAAACACGTAGAATCTGGAAAGAATAAGTTTAGAGATGCTCTTAAAAATGGTAAACTAACGAACGTTATTCTTCAATAGGGAGGTAATATTCTTACTTTACCTGTAAATAAAAATGGACAAGTACAGCCTAATTCTAGTTAGGTAATTACAGTAGCTATACCTCAAAGTCAATTAGATGCGTTAGGTATAACAGACGCAGATATGGTTATATCTGGAGCTAAAAGAATATATAATCTATAGGGGAATACTACTTTTAGCGGAGAAGTTAAAGATGAAAAAGAAGTAAAAAAATATAAAAGCGCTAGAAGACAAAATGATGAATATAATCCTATTTCTTATACTAGTTAGTATAATATGGATGGAAAAGTATCTTACAGCGGTCCTACAGAAGATGTATATTGGCAGATAGAATTACTAAATAAACTTCCAAATCCACAAGATAAGCTAAACGCTGAATACTTGGATCAGCAAGCGTGGAAGTTATCAATGTCAGATTCATTCAGATCTGAATTATACCCAAGTACACAACAAGAGGCTTACGGAATTGGTTATTCTGCCGAAGAAGAAGAAAAATAAAATCGCATAAAAAATGGCTAAGAAAAATAAATTTAATTTGAATTCCCCCTCACTAGGACAATAGCTAGTGAGGGAAGCTATGACTCCGTACAGCGAAGGGTTTGATATATCGCAACTACCATAGTCATATGGAATAAATGAATTTACTACAGAACAAGAAGTGCCAGTAGTAGAAGAAGCTAAAGATAATAAAAGATCTTTAGCTGAAGATATTGTATGGAATACTGGAAAACTAATAACTAATGTATTAGATAATGCTAATCCATTATATCAGTATATACAAAAAGAAAGACTTAGTGTTGGATTGTCTAAATTACAAGACAATTTAATGGAAACAGAATCTAAATGGATACCACAGATATAGGAAGCTCAAAACTATTTAGAAGCTAAGTCTATTGTAGATAATATCTCTAATAATATACTTACAGATGAATAGAAAATGGCAGTACAAACTGTTAATTAGTTAGAACCTAATATAAAAGAGTATGCTAAATCTAATCCGTACTTAAGAGATTTATTCTACGATACAGATCCTACGAATGTAAATGGTAGTATAGCTATAAACTTTAAAGCTTTGCTAAATGACTTTAAAGATAATAATATATTCAACGTAAATCCGCTAGATAATATAGCTACAGCGTTAGAAGATAATGCATTAAACTAGGAAGAACAAGATTTCTTATGGAACAATAAATAGCAACAAATGTCTGATAAAGAAAGATTAGACGCTATTTAGAAAGTATTATCTGATGCTAATGATGAATACGAAGATAAAACAGCTAAGATAGTAAAAAGATAGAATACTTTAAAGAAAGGTAATTGGTTGTACGATCCTACTGCTCTTACTAAAGAATTTGAGTAGAGAGTAAATGAATCTGAGTTATCTATTACTGATCCTAAATCTTGGTTTTATAATCTAGGTCATATTGGTAGTTCTTTGTCTGAAATAGAAATGATGTTCTTACAAACAGGAACTTCAATATTGGCTAATAAAGCAGCTAGAAGTCTAGCTGTTAGAGGTGCTATAACTGCTGTTCCAGGTGTTGGTCAAGCAGCTACAGCAATTGCTTTAGGAGAAGCAGCTTTTAATCTTTGGTTAGCTAAATATTACAGGCAATCTGAAACAGCTAGTGAAGTGTTTGACAACTATCAGCAAAGAGTATTGCAAAGTGCTAACGATAATAAGACAGATGTAAATAGAGTATTAGAATCTTGGGAACCTAGATTAGGTGAGTTAGGTTATCCTGTAGATTAGATGGACAAAAATGAAAAACTACAAGCTGGTTTAGCTCAAGGTCTAACTACAGATCAAAAAGATTTTGAAGAAATCAGAAACGATGCTTTTGATGGCTTACAAATGGTTAGAGATGTGAATGACGCTTTAAGTTATTCAGATTATTTACAAAGTATGCCGTTTTCCTATGGAGGTAAAATATTATGGAATTAGGCTAGTAAAGCATTAGCAAAAGCTAGAGGTATAGAAAGACCTTTAGATGAAATACCAAGTGTAGTAGACCAGATTGGTTTGGGTAAAGCTATTGACAGAGGGGTGGAAAATATTCTGAACAAAGCATCTAGACCTGGACAAAATATTACTAGGAAACATTTATTAGAAAACATTGGTAAATTCGCTAAAGCTAATGCTATTAATTTTGTATCTGAACGTAGTGAAGAAGGTGTTCAATCTGTAGTTGGTAGTAGATATCAAAGAGGAGAATACGACTATTTAAAAGACAAAGGAATAAATCCTATATCTGCTGCATACAACGCTGGTCTTCTTGGGTATGAAGCCAATCTTGCTTACTTTGGTTTATCAAATGATAATTATCTAAATACAGATGATGAATTAAAGAAGGCGATGGATATTGGTGGATTCATAGGTTTAGTAATGCCATTTGCTGGTAATGCAGTACAATTGAAAAATGCAGTAAGACAGTATGCTTCAGATAAAGAAGTACAAAAACTTATTGCTAAAGGATATAGTAATGCTGAACAGGATAACAAAATGGATGTCTTCCTCGATGCTTTACAAGCTGGTAAAGATATTAATTATGTTACAGATTATTTAGAGTCTGCTAAAAAATTGAAACAGCCTGGAGTAACAGATGAAATGATAGATGAAGACAAAAATCTAGCTACTAATCTGTGGGCTGAATATCGTAATAAATCTATTGATGAAAATTTAAAAGATTTAGGTATTAAGAGAGGCAGCTCTGAGCATAGAAAAATAGTTAAGAACTATCTACATATTAAAGATAGATTGAATGAGGCAGAGCAATCAACTAACGATGTAGCCAAAGAGTTAGAAAAGATAATAGAGCAAGGTAAAACTAATAAAGATGATGTGTTCCTACAAAAAGCTAGAGAATCTTATGATGCATTTGTTGAAAGTAAAAGATAGTCTGATGAAGATTATCAATACAAAATGAACGCTACTCCAGAATATGCAGACGAAATAGAACAAGATTTTTTATCTACTTTACCTACTTTTGATGAATATTCAAATGCTGTATATGATATTACTTATCTAAAATTATAGAATCAAGCTATAACAGATTTGTATAAAGCTCTTACTAATAGAACTAAAACTTTACAACAGTTATCAGAGGATACTGGTTTAGATGTAGATCTCAGAAATATAAATAATATGAGAAACTACATTAAAAGAGAAAAAGAAAGAATAGAAAGAAACGTTCGACAAATAGTAAGTACATACGGTATACAAAATTTAGATTAGGCTCAAGATCCAGTAAATGCTGAATAGATAAAGAATTATGTAACAGCGTTTGTAATGAATAAAGCTGTAAGAGATAGATTGAGAGATCAAGCCACAGCTTATATTACTGGTAAACTTAAAGCAGAATCATATTAGGATATCAAAGGATATTTGTTCAAAGATTTATCTGAAGAGCAATAGGATAATATTATACAAGAATATACAGATAAAGCACTAAGAGAAGGTAAACCTCAACCTAGTAGAAAATCTATTATATCTAAGTATAATCAACAAGCTCAGATGAAGTATAATGATTTACTAGAATTAGCTGATCAGGAACGTGCGTCTAGAATTGTAGCCAATTCGTTATTTGCTGAACATCTAAGTAAATCAGTTAGATAGGAAAAAGTTGCTAGAAAAGAAAAAGAGGAAGCTGGTGAAGTACTACCAGAAGAGGGAGTAATAGAAAATCCAGCAGCTGCTATTGAAGATACTACTAAGAAACAAGAAAAAGTAGAAGTTAAACCAGAAACTCCAATACAAGAAGGAGTACAACAACAGCCTGTAGTACAAGAAACTAAAACAGAAACGGCAGAACCTGTAATACCAGAGTCTATGTCTACAGATGTAGATGATATTCTTAGAGAAGAAGAACAAGCTTTACTAAATCAAAAGGGCAGGCAGTTAGAAATAGAACCTAGTAGCGAAGATGTTCTAGTAGAAAGAGTTATAGAAGAATAGATACAATAGCCTGAAAGAGAAGTACAGGATATTATAGCTAGAGAAGAAAAAGTTGATGTAACGGTAGACGATGTTAGTCACGTAGAAGATAGCACACCTTCTCCACAAGAGCTAGAATAGGAAGATATACGTAACAGAACTTTATAGAATCCTGATGAAGTATCTGGTGTTAGTGAACAAACATCTGAAGAAGTACCAGAAATTGCTGTAGCTACAGATGCTCAAGAAGCAAATGAAGAACAGAACACTAATACAAAAGATAAAAGTAATCCAGTACCACCAACTCCAACTCAAGTAGAAGACAGCAAGCCTGCTCAGGATGCTCCTACTATAACTATAGTTGATGGAGGTATATATGTAAATGATGGAACTACTTTTATATCTGATGAAGTATTGGCAGCAGAAGCTCAAATGCTAGAAGATACTTCTACTGAAGTATATGGAGAAACTGGCTACGCTAATATGAAACCTGAAACTGTTACTAATAACTCTGATGCATTGAGTAATAGAAAGGTATAGAAAGTAAAACATGTTTCTAACACGTTTTTCTTCCAACCAGATGCTACATCTCCAATGAATATTACTGTGAATGGTAAACCTATTACTTTTACTAATAGTAAAGGAGAAGTAATACCTGTATTACCAGGAAAAGAATTATCTAAAAGACTTTTAAAGAACGGTTGGATAAATTCTGTAAATGCTTATTATATAGTAACTAACCATAGATACGGAGACACTTCTCCATATATGCAAGCTATTCACTTAGTATTAGAAGATACTGATGGAGTAATGATAGCTTCTCTAAGAACTCCAGATTATGTAGATAAAGAAATAGCATCTGGTAATTATAATTCTGAACAAGTTCAATAGTTACAAAAGCAGAAAGAAAAGTTAATAGAAATTAGGCAACAGATAGTAAATTCTTACCTTGGTAGTAATAAAACTATACCTACTACTATTATAAAGTCTGTTAAACCAGCTAAATTAAGAATAAGTAATGGAGAATTTAATAACCAAAAATCTCCAGAAGGAGCTCCTGTAAGACGTAAACTTACAGAAGTTAATGACTTTGGATTAGAACAAAATAACGTAAGAAAGTTAGACCAACAAGTAAAGGAATTGCAAATTGGTTATGGTACTGGTTCTGTAAAAGACTTTGTTACTGAAACTTTTGTAATTCGCAAATTAGGGTCCAATGACGAATTAGCTGGTAATGGTGTTGGTAAATCTGGAGCATTATATATATTCCCAAAAGCAGAACAAACACCTAATGGTTCTATAGCTCCTATTCAATTGTCTATACATAAATTAGATTATGATATTTATGGAGATGAAGTTGAATTGGGAAAAGACGGTAAGGTTAATTCTTTAGCTGAATTAGCATATAAGTTATTAATTGGTAAAGTAAAACTTGGTGGAGCTGAGCAAGATGTGCTTGATATTATTGTTAATAATGGTTCCAAAACCATTATTGGTGATGAAGTTGGAGAAAAATATCCATTTCTAATGGATAAAATGTTGTATTATCATCCTGAAGAAGGTAATACGCATATACAATTTGCTGTAAGAAATTCTAATGGTAGACACATAAAAGTAGAATTTGATCCTAGCAGAGCTTCAGAATCTCAGCATAAATTAGCTATAAGAAAAATAGCTAAAGATCTGCATTGGAATACAGATAAGTATGCTTTATTGGAACCTATACCAAATAGTATTGTTAGACTAGCCACTTCTTACTTTAAATAGTATCCAAATGCTAAACAATTTAAGATAGCAGGTTTAGAGCAATTAGCTTTTACTAGAGAAGACTTAGGAATAGGTACTGATGAAGGACCAGTGTCTTTACTTACTTGGTTAATTAACACTGGTAAAATTGAAACAGACTTAGGTGATACTATATATAGAGCTCCTTTCATATATACAGATGGAGTAGCTGTACCACAAGTTACCGAAACAGAACTAGCAAATCAATCTATACACACGGAAAAAGTTTAGCATAGTAAATCAGCACGTTTGACTAAATCTCAAGTAAAACTATCTGATGAAAAAAAAGAAGATGGTACAATAATTACTAAAATAGAACGATATAAAGATGGCGATCAACTATACGGAGCATTTATTCCAGTACCTATTTCATTTTTAGAGGAATTTACAGAAGTTTATATGCCTAATAATACTAAAGTTGGTATTGTTAAGATTTATAATAAAAACGGTTAGTACTCAGCACATATGCGCTATGAAGTAGATGGTGTTGAAAGTTTCCGAACTGAATAGTTAATAAAAAACCCAATACCATATATATAGTAGTTTACATCTAGTATTGAATCAAAACAGTCAGAATCTAAATCTCAAATAGAATATGTTTCTACTGATGAGAATTGGTCTGAAGAATAGATTAAAGATTGGATGAAAGCTAATTCTCCTCAATATAAATATAAAACTGGTAAATGGCAAGTAATTCGTAGAAATGGTAAATTGCAAGCTGCTCAGAGATTAGCTAAAAGGGGTTTAACTTCACAAGTAAAAGGTGAAGGTAAATTAAATGTGGATGAAGCTAGGTAGTGGTTGCAAGACAAACTGGGCATTGACAAATCAGATATTGTTACTTCAGAAGCAGTATTTAGAATGGCTAATGCTCCACAAGTATATGGTGCTTTAAAAGTATGTATAGATAGACTCAGTGGTGATGCAGCAGCTAGAATATTCTTATCAGAACAATCTGGGCAAGGAGTAGAATTCCACGAAGGTTTCCATTATGTAAGTTAGTTATTAATAAATGATAAGCTTAGAGAACAAGTATATCAAGATTATGTAAAACAATATCCATATTTAAAAGATGCTTCTAAACAAGAAGCAGAAGAAGCTCTTGCTGAAGAATTTAGACAATATATGCTAAATGAAACTAAGCCATCTATAGCATATAGAATTAAAAAACTATTCAATGTAATACTTAAGGTATTAGGTATTACTAGGAATGGAGATTTAGTTAGAACTTTATTCAATAAGATACGCAAAGGAGAATTTTCAAAATATAAACCATCTAAGTCCACATTAGAAGATTTTGAAAAAAGATTTGGTGGTGCATTATACTATTATGTTCCAGGAGTAGAGGATAAAGAATTAAAGAAAATAGCATCTATAGCAGATGCTACTACTTTCTATGCGGTAGTAGATTCTTTAAATGCTACAGTAATGGATACATTTAATATTAGCAGTATTGAAGATTTACAAAGTTTACCTAAGAAGATTAATGATATATTTGATGATATTCTAACGACTAACTTAGAGTTAGGAATGTATGATGAATCTCAAGAGCAACTTATCAAAGATGTAATCAACAACAAAGAAGTATTCAAGAAACAAATAGACGATTACTTAAGAAACTTTAGTATTATTAAAAAGAATACTGAAGAATCAGAAGAACAAGAAAGAGAAGAAAGAGAACTTGGAGATAATCCTGATAATACTTGGGATAAAGAAAGTTATACAATAAGTAAAAAAGCTAATGTGGCTTTCAAAGCAAAACTATTCTTTTATTCTATACCTAAAACTAAATATGAATTTGATCCAGAAACAGGTAATAAATACTTAGTAGAAGAGGAGGATGACTTGTTGATGACTACTAGATCTGAAGATTTTAACGTTGTGTGGAATAAGATATTAGAGAATCTGTGGAATGTTGAAAGTTATTTAGACCTAGTAGATAAGTGCTATAATCTTGGTAAGGTAGATCCGTTCTTTATGACTGTATATAATAAGTTAACTTCAAAAGATGATCCTATTGATGAAGTCACTTAGACTCAAATATTAAATACAGTTAAAAGTGCAAAAAATAGTTTAACTGCTATAATTGTAGAAAGAAAGTAGATACCTTTTACGTAGAGAGGATCTGACGAACAGATAGAATATGCTACACAAGAATATTCTAATAAATTAAAATGGAGAATTCAGAATTCTGATGTATATAGAAAGATAAGTAGATTACCAAAGAAATGGTCGCAATAGTTCTTCTTGTCAGATTTAATTGATGTTAATGAAGATGGTACTAGAACTATAAATCAAGATAAGTTTCATTCTGCTGTGTGGAAACATAAAATATTAATAGATAATGTATTAAAAAAGAAAGATAAAACTTTGGATGATTATATTAAAGTTAGATCTAACTTTATAGATATGTGTAATAATCTATCTATTAATATGGATGATTTAGCATTAGACTATTTACTTACTAATGGAACTGGTTAGCCCAATATACAATCATTTGAGAATTTCTGGAGATCTGCAAATGCTAGTACTTCTTTAACTAAAAGTATATTAAATAATATTAACATAGCTGCAATTAGAGGTACAAGTAGTATAAAATCCAGAAGTGGAGAAACTGCTAGAACATTTGATAGAATATTTACTAGTAGAAAACCAGATGCTTAGATAAATCTAATGGCTATAGCTTGGGGTAGAACACACCCATCTCCAGAAGAATTTAGTGTTACTGGAGCAGATGGTAATCTAGTATATCCCATTACAGAGAATAACTATATGTCAGACCAAATAAGATGGTTGAAATATAATTTGAACGGTAAAAGAGAATTATTAGGCAAAAATCCTTACTCTGCAAATTCTTTGTTATTACAATCTATAAACAGTAATGCTGATTTAATTAAATTAAATACTTATCTAAACTTAGAAGAGAATCTGCAAAACACTAATCGTGATTACTTTGGTATATCTCCTATAGAGGATTACTTATCTAAAATGACATTTGGATTTAATAATCACTTATTTTGTCCTACTATGTCTGATAAAAAGACATGGCACACTATAAGTGGTATTCAAATGGTCAAGGATTTCTTACCATCTACAGCTATCACTGATTACGAATACAATGAAAACGGAGATATAACTAGAGTTATATTTTAGGATCAAAAGAGAAGATTCTCAGATAGAACTTTAAATATATTCAAAGGATATTTAAGAGACGAATATAATGCTATATAGAAGTATTTTGCTACTAAACAAAGTGTTATAGACAATCCCAATCTATCAGTTGGTAATTACTATGGTAGTAAAAAAGGTAAGTTCGCTGATGGTAATGGTGGAAGATTTAGATATTTTAATAAGATAACTATTAATGGTGATACTTATAATCTGAATGAAATTTTAGCTAAAGCTGAATATTCTAATGATTCACAGTCTATACAAGATATTCTGAGTGTGATTAAATAGGCATTAGATAACGATACAGTAATCAAAGAAGCTATCAATGATTTGTTAGTAGATTATGTAAATAATGAAATATCAAAAGCTATAGAACTAGGTGTGATAGGTGAAGACTTAAGTAATAAATATATACCTATAAACTTTGTAGAAGAATTTGAAAAAATAAGTTCTAAAACTGATAGTAGAGATAAAGGAACAGATGTGATATACTCTATTATAGCTTCACATGCTATTAATAGTGCTATTTCTACTATAGAAATAGAGAAATGTTTTACTGGAGATCCTGCATTATATAAATGGCAAAAAGAACTTATGATATATAAGCCTAATGATGATTCATTTGTACCTGTTATATCAGATGAGAGAACATTAGAAGCTTGGATAGATAAACATGATCCAGATGGAGATAAATCAAGCTATTCTGCTTATTATATGATAACTGGTCGAGATGTAGATAAAATTAAACGTCTATCTTCAGTACTGTCTACTGGAACAAACTTGAGAACTAAATGGGGAGATACTAAGGATTAGGAAGATAGAAGTGATTCTAAATTCCAAGTATTATAGTTATCAGATAATGAAATAGGATCTACAGTATATGATACATTATATAGTATGTTTAGAAAATCCTTAATAAAGGATATGTTCCAAAAAGAGTTTGGTGTTACTGATTAGCAAGCATTAAATGCTGTTAAGGACGATCATGCTATAGAAAGTACATTAGGTAGATTACGTAAAAAGAATCCAGATGCTATTAAGTTTATTGAACAACAAGCTAAAAATAGCGCTAAACCATATGCTGACGGAGAAATTAATCAAGCAGATGCTGCTGTTTACATCAGACCAGAATTCTATAAGAGATTGATGAAGTCTTTAGGAGAATGGAGTCCTGAAATCGAAGAAGCCTATAACATTATGGAGTCTGATGATAGCTGGTTGAGTGATACTGAGAAGTATCAAAAAGCAATTAAAGCTATTACACAACCTCTTAAAATGGTTTACTTTGGTGATCACTTTGATTAGACTCTTGGTATGAATGTAAATACGTTCGATAAGATGGCTTTGTTCCCGCTATTTAAGACTTTTGCTAAAGCTGATAATAAATATTTATACGATCGTATGAATGATGCTAGTAAAGGTTATATAGATATGGTAGCGTTTGAATCAGCTATTAAAGTTGGTGGTAGAAAGAAGTTATCCTTCTATAAAGATGGTAAAGTAAACTTATCTGAATTAACATCTAATAGTGATATAGACGGCATTTCTGGTAAAGGATTGGCAACATATACTTAGGATTTAACTCAAATCAGATTACAGTTAAATACTGATCCACACGAACACCTTGAAAGATCATTTGGTACACAAGCTATTAAAATTGGTTTTGCTAATGTAGTAGATACTCGTACTTATGGAGAAAATAAAGGATTAGCTGTAAAAGGTTCTGAAATTAAGAAGAACATTATGGATGCTATTAACTCACTATCCAGAATAGGTTAGAATAAAATAAGAAAAGAGTTCTTTACTAACGGCAAAGTAGATAATCGCAAAATAGTAAATTATCTTTAGAGATAGGCTACAAATTCAGGTATGTCTGCTGAAATAATTGCCAATTTAACAGTTGATGAAAATGGAAATATTATAGTACCAATTGAAGCTCAAAGTATTAGAGATTGGATTCAAACTAAGATAACTTCTTTTGTCAATAAAGCAGTAGTAGATGTAAATACTCCCGGTGGTTCTGCTATTCAGATGTCTTCATTTGCATATGAAGCTGTTGGTAGAAGTGTAAAAACTGATGCAGAATTAGGTTCAGCTTTTAATCAAGGAAAGAAATTAAAATTCTTAGCTAAAGAAGGTCATATGCAAGTTATACTTAGTGAAAACTTCTTTAGAGATATATTACCAGAAGAACTTAAAAGTGCAAGTTTTTATAGTAAACGCAAATGGTTAATTGATAATGGTATAATAGGTAGTAGAATGGTAGACGGTGTAGAAGTAGAATCTAAACCTTATGGTATAGGATATCGTATTCCTACACAGGGTTTGTCTTCCATGTTCTCATTCCAAGTAGCTGATATTATGCCAACTACTATTGGTGATACAATCATAGTTCCGGAAGAATTTACAGCTATGACTGGTTCTGACTTCGACGTTGATAAACTTTATCTAGCTACATATACATATAAAGATGGTAAAAGAGTAAGTTCTGACGAAAAATCGGAACAAGGTTACGTTAATAAGTTGCTAGATAATTACTCATTAGTACTGACTGACTTTACCAATATTGCTGAAACTAGAGCTTCTATTGATACATTAACAAAGATTCTTCAAAAGCAGATTCTTCCAATAGTTCAACCAAAAAATACTGTAGAAGTAAATCCTATGTATGAATTAGCTCCTTCTTTCTAGCTTTCTAGAAAGACAGAGTATACTGGTGGTAAAGCTGGTATTGCTCCATTTGCACTTAACTCTACTAATCATGCATTAACTCAATTTACTCACTTATGTATCAATTATTCTAACGCTAATAGATATAATTTAGGTCAATTAGATTAGGTATATGGAGAAGATAATCAACGTATTATGGACTGGTTGTCAGCATTGATCAATGCTCACGTGGACGTTGCAAAGGATCCATATATTATGGCTTTGAACGTAAACTCCATTACTTATAATATGACCTCTTTACTTATCAGAGGTGGTAAAGGTGAGAATACTTTCTACTTCTTAGCACAACCTGCATTGCGTAGGTTTACTAAGGAAATGTTAGAAAGTAAAGGTATAATAGGTGCAGAAAAAGGAATAACTGAAAGAGATAAACTTAAATCTATAGCTAAAGAATATATGACTTCTTTGAGAGCAGCGATTGTATCATTAGATGATAGTGATTCTAATAAAGCAAAGTATGCACAGTATTATAATAGTTTAGCTAGTGAATATTCACTTCCATCTATAGAAGGATATGATGCTGTTGAGGTCAATTATAATGATGTGTTTGATAAGAAAGTAGCATCTGAAGCGTTAAAAAAACCAAAAGAAGTCAATGGATTATATCAACAAGTCATATCTATTAGAGCTTATCAAGATTTGTCTTCAGATACAGAAGTTTTATCAAATTTAGTTCAATTATCATAGATTGATACTAAGAAATTTGGTAATACCTTACCGTTACAGTTAAATTTCAAACGTAGATTAAATAGATATATAGATAATTATCAAAGTAGGTTCTATATAAATGGAGCTGATAACATAGAAAAACCTATAAACTATTACTTATCTTCTACATTCCTTAAGTAGAAACTAGATGCTGGTATAAATACTCCTAGAATATTATTAAGCGGACAGGTCATAGAAGCTACAAAAGGATATAAGACAATATTTAATGCTGCATGTGACTTCTTTTTAGGTAATTCTTCAGATAAAAACACTGTAGCTGAATTATCAAAAATATTAACTACCTCACTAAGAACTAAAGCTGTAGTGAATGCAGTTGAGGACTTTAATATTAGCGATAAGAAATTCCTTAATATGTTAAGAGGACCTAAAAGTATAGCTAAAAGGTTAACTTAGATTAAAAATGATTTAAGAAAACGTAATGATTTACCAGCAATTGCGTTCAATGGTCATATTAAGAATGAGTTACTTAACTATCTACAAGAATATGCATCTGATGGTACTAACTAGAAATATGATAGAATAGTAACAGCAGATAACGCTTTAACTAATACTGCTACTTATGAAAACAGATTATTGTCAGCATATCAAGATCTACTAGACTGTGAAGATGAAGGTATAAGAAAGTTTGCTAATAGATTGGGTGTATATGCTTACTTAACTAGTTTCGATAATAGAAGTACTGATTCATTCTTCGATGTAATAACTACTGCTTGGAAGAAACAAAAAGGTTATTCAGATGCAATTAAAGCTGCTATAGAAATACTTAATAATGATAAATTAGTAGGTATGGATTATTTTGGTTTTAATTCTGAAAACATGCAGAATAATAACTTTACAGAGTTATTTACAGAAATAGCTAGAAATGCTTATAGAAATGATAAAATAGTTAAACCATATCAGTTAAGTAATTATGATAATAAGTATGGTACTCTAGTTCAAATAAAACCCGAATCTAAGCCAATACCAGCAGTATTTAGTAGTTGGAGAGCTAATCAACCGTTTATTAAGATTCAACTTAATCCTAATGACATCAATAGTTATATATTGTATCAGAAAGTAGCAACAGTATATCAAACTGATGAAAATGGTGATCCAGTAAAAAATACAAAACAATCTGTATATAAAATTATACCAGCTTTAGGTACTAAAGATGATAGAAAAGTTTACTATGAATATCAAAAACAATCTGGGGAACAATCTGCATTTGAAGAAAACGCTTTACCTAAAGAAGCTATTTGGAACAATGGACAAATAGAACAATTAGTCTAGAAATTTTTTGAACCTGTGACAAATAAAAATCATACCACTTTAGTGTATGAATCTTCAGATGCTATAGTAATTAATACTGTAGAAAAACAAGAAATAGTTAGCTTTGAAGAGCCAGAAGTTACAACAGTAGGTTCAGATTTAGAAGCATCTAATGAAATACATAATACAGAAGATACTTAGTCTTCTACTATTTATGGAGAAGTAGACGAACAAATTTCTACAATAACGGTAGGACAAGATGATTCTGTTACGTTATCAGATATGCAAGTAGATATGGAAGATGGAACTTAGACTATAATAAGTGACGATGTATTGAATTTTACAGAAATAACTGATGATGTGTTTGGAGAAAGTCCATACTTTGATTCTATATTAAATGCTGGTATTACTCAGTATGAATAGGTACAAGATATAATTACAGATATGAATACTGGAACTGATACTGTTCAAGATATGAAATTTAACGATGAAGCTTATAAAAACTGTAAAGGTAAATAATTATGATTATATGTCCAAATTTTAGTGATAAGAATGTCCTAAAAGAATTTAATGAATTAAAAGAATTGGTAGGCGAAATTGGCGCCTACCATATCTGGAACGAAAACAATGGTAATCCTATTGATTAGACAAAAGATGGTAAGCCATCTAAGCTATTTTCAGACTTACTGTAGTATTATAATGGAGACAGAGCTGCTGCTATAAAAGGAAGAGCTAAAACCTTTACAGAAACGTTTAGTACGTGGTTTGAAGGATCTACCGCTATAGATGAAAACGGTGAACCTATTATTACAGAATTTGATGGAGATAGAGTGTTTGTTTCTGATCCAGAATATGATTCTACTAAAGAATTAACAGAGTTAGATACATCTAAAATTAAATCTGTTGATAATACTGGTTCTTTTTCCGCTTCTGACAGTAGAATAAAAGGATCAGAGCTAGATGAATCATTGTAGTATTACTTAACTAATAGTCTAGATGAAAGGTATCAACAAGATGTACAAGAATATATAGAAGCATACAGATAGTATTTTGATAAATATGATTATGCTACTAAAGAAAATCTTGAAAAAGAATTAGAAAGAGTAATACAAAAAATACACGATGGTCTTAAAGCTAGATTATATACTCTGAATAAAAAAGACACCAATGTTACAGATGAATTTAAAGCAGCTTTAACATTACAAATATCTGAATTAGAAAATAGGACAGTAGATAGAATTTAGAATATAACTAACTTTATATATAGTACTAAATATGATATATTATCTACCATAAGACAAATCAGAGATGTGGTAAATGGAGTGTAGGATAAAATGACACTAAAGTAGCTGTTGGATTTAAAACAAGATTTCTTTAATTTTTATTGTCCAATGCTAGATGAATGTGTTAATACTTTATCTGCTACAGAAGAATATAAATATATAGTTGGAGAAAATCTATATAGAAATTTATTAAAGGAAGCAAAAAGAATGCAGACTATCCTAAATGTAGGAGCTAACAATGTTAATAATATGATTACTAAGTAGTCTGCTGAAGAAATTAGAAGAATTGGTATATCTGTTAATAGTCCAACTATAGAAAATTATATATAGGAACATCAAGAAACAGTAGGTAAAGACATATTAGCTATTACTGCTTGGGTAGGAGCTGGAGATAAAATTAATGACGAAGCCATTAGAGCTTTATTTCATATAACTCAAAATGCAGAATTTGAAGTTAATAGAGCTACTTACGAAAAGTATAATAAACTAACAGAACTATTAAAAAAAGCTGGTACTTTTAATCAAAAAAAATTAGTAGAGCTTGATGAAAATGGTTTACCTACTGGATATCTAGTTAGAAAAAGAAACTATGGTAGATTTAACAATGACTATAAACAATTCTTAAAGTAGCTTAGAAGTGATTTAGGCATGTTAGATGTAGATGATTTACGCTCTGTAAATCCAACTATACGTACAGAGTACAATAAAAGAAAAAACAAATGGTTATCAGAACATTGTGAAAGAAAATATACTCCTGAATACTATGAACTATTTAACAATCTATCACCTTTAGCTGCTGATGCTAGAGAATTAGTACAAATCAAAATACACAAATTACTAGATACTGTAAAAGACGCTAATGGATTCTATGACACAAGTAAGTTATCAGAAGAAAATCAAAGTAAACTAAAGGATTTATATTTAGAAAAAAAATAGTTAGCTAGTATATATGGTATAGATGGAAAATTAAAACAAGGTGAAGAATATGAAATAGCTGTAGAACTAGCTGCATTAAATGATAAGTTGTCTAAAGGTATGGTTTTAAAATCAAATAAAGCATTATTTGATAAAATCAAGGCTGAAAAAAAAGCAAATTTATCTGAAGCTCAGTATCAAAGATGGTTATAGTATAATTCTAGAGATGAGTATACTTAGGAATTTTACGATGATCTTTCTAAAGTAGAAAGATCTGAAATAAACAATGAATCAGATAAAAAGCTATATGAATAGTTGCAAGAAAGAAAAAGAGCCATACTTAAACAATTTAGAGATGATAAGACACACGAAATTGAAAAATTAATACCAGGAGTTGCTCAGGCTGAATTAGATAAAATAGATGTAGATTTATATAAGATAATAAAAAGAAACGGTAAAAAGAAAACTACTGGATTAAAATTCAATGATATAGCTAAAGTAATACCATCTAAATTATTTTATAAACTTAGAGCTGATGCCATTGCTAATGGAACTTTAGCAGAATTTGAAATGACACATTGTAATAGAGATAGTCAAGGTAATATATATCCTAAATCTTATCTTACAACAGTTGTTCCAGTGAAAGAAAAATATATACTTAAAGAACAGCCATCTATTTACTTTTCAGAGGTAGATTAGAATTCTCCATTTGTTAATAAGAACTACAAACCAGAAGTTGAAGACTAGGGAGAATACTATTTGCCTAAATTAGAACTATACGATAATTCAGAAGCATTTAATAAAGTATCTTCAAATGAAGATTTACATGAATTATACAAAGAATGTGTGAATACTCTTAAAGAATCAAATAGCAAACTTACTAATCTTACTAATTTAAGTTCATATAGATTGCCACAAATATCAGATTCTATGTGGAGATATGTTAGAGCTAGAGGTTTTGAAGGTTTTAAAGAATATTGGAAAGATAAAGTATCTACTAGAAATGACGATACTGGTTTAAACGATGAAACAGTAGATACTGGCACAGATAAATTATATTTTGTTCCACAGAATTATGTTAAAAGTCTGGATGATCCTTCTACTATTACAGCTAATACTGTTGGCTCTATAGTAGAGTATTTTAAAATGGCTGAAAACTTTAGAATAAAAAGTGAACTCAAACCTAAAACAGAAGCTATCCTACAATTTATAGGTAATCGAGACGTCAAAAGTAAGTACAGAGGAAGGAGTAAAAAAGGGCAGGAATCTAATATATATAAGTTTGCTAAAAGTTTCGTAGAGATGAATATATATGACATTAAGACTAAATCTGCTATATGGGATATCAAAGAAAGAGATTATTCTATACTAGGATTTAAAGGTCATATAAAACCTAGAAAAGTTAATTTTACTAAATTAATGCTAGGATTAAAAGCATTAGGAACTACTGTAAATCTAGGTTTAAACATTATATGTGCTACTACGGGTTTTTTTACAGCAGTCTATAATGATATAATTAATTCGCTTTCTGGTAGATATTATAGTTTTAGTGATAGTCTTAATGGAACAAAAGCATTAATTGTAGACTTATTTAAAAACAATTTTAGTTTACTTAGTGATTATCATAATAGTACATAGATGAAGCTAATGGAATATTTTCAAGTGGGCGCTGAAATAAAAACAGACAGACTTAATCTATCTACTTTTCAAAAACAAATAGCTAGAAACTGGGCTTTTGGAGTATACTCTTTAAGTGATTATGTTGTAAAAGGTCATATTCTAAATTCTGTTATGTACAACTATAGATACGTAAATGGAGAGTTTCTTAGTAGCGAAGAATTTAAACGTAAATATAGTAACGACGAAGTAATGTTAAATCAATGGAACACATTTAGATCCTCTAGAGATTTAGTAGAGTATAAAAATGGAAATATCGTAACCAAAGACCCTGCTTATCAAAAAGCCTGGGATGCTAAAAAAGAAACCATTGGTAACACTGCTAGAAATTTAGCTCAATCTGCTGATGGTTAGCTTACTCCACTATAGAAAACTATGTTAAGTAGTAATATTATAGGAAGTTTAGTAATGATGCATAGACAGTTTATGCCTATTATACTTCAAGAAAGATGGGTATAGAATAGACAATGGGATTATAGTTCTCAAAGATATAAAGAGGCTTTGTTTAGAGTTCCTTTTAGTATTATTTCTGCAATAAGAAGAGATACTAGGAATATTAGTTTATGGTAGAAGTATATGTAGAATTCTACATACGATTAGCGTAGAGTAATAAGACAATTATCTTTAGAACTAATAGGTGTACATATATTGCATTTCTTCTTAATGCCAATAGCAAAGGCTTGGGCAGATGATGATAAAGATAATATATTAAAACAATTATTAGCTTTTGCTTTAGTAAGAACAGATTTTGAAACTATGATGTCTTCTACCCCTTGGGCAATCCAAGACGCTATCTCAACTATCAAAACTCCATTCCCCATTTATAGTTATTATGATAACTTTTCTGGATTAATTTCTACTGTACCAGCATGGGTACATAATCTGATTAATAATGAAGATGAAAAAATAGATAGAGGCGCTTATAAAGGTTTTTCTCCTACTTTTAAATTTGGAATGAAAATAACTCCGTTTAAAAATATATGGGAACTATAGGATATACCTTCTAAAAGAAGATATTACGAAACTCAAATTGCAAATAGAGATTCTGATTAATGAAAAAGGCTGGATTATTTCCAGCCTTTTATTTTTAACAAGTACAAGTATAATCAGAGCAAAAGTCATTTGACTTAAGCAAATCATCAAATTGATCTAAGTAGTCTTTCCAAATAACAACTAAATCTTTTACATCTAAATAACTATCAGTAAATCTACCTTTTTTACAGAACTCTAATTCTTGTATTTTATCTTTACTAACCTTAAATGAAAAGACAATATAAGATTGTTTATTTATAGTATAAGGAAACCAGTTATAATATGTTTTATTACAACTGATTTCCTCTATTTTTTTAGATAGCTCATAATGACTATTAAACTTATAAACTAAATATAATTTTCCTTCAGAATTGTCTCCTTTCAAATTTGTATACATATTTACAAATGCTGGACAATCAAAGTAAGATATTTTTGCTTCTATAAAATCACTTAAAAATATTAAGCATTTATTATAGTTCTTCAACACCATCACCTTCGTAGTATTCTACTGAGTGATCCCATTGATCTGTACTGATATGATATGAAATTTTTTGTAAAGAATTGTTAATTAAATCAATTTTCTCACCGAGTAATTTATCATTTTTCATGTTAAACACTCTAATTTGATTTTCAGAATCTTTACCAATAGTAATAATATATGCTTCAAAATCATATTCTTCAGAATTAAGATTTAATATCTCTTGCATATACCATTGAATTGCTAATCCATAATAAGCAATTTGTCTGTAATAATCATATTCTTCTACAGAATGTGCAAAATCATAGACATTTACAGTTGTTTTTAAGTCAATTAGAATTATCTTCTTATTAACATGATCAAAACATACTCTATCTAGTAAAGATTTACATTTAATATTATTGATTCTATTAACTTGCCAGTTAATATGAAATTCATTATGAGTTTCAAAAGTAGATGGTAAATTAAAAAGCAATTCATTTGCTTTCTTGTGATTCTGAATATTTTCCTTAATCTTCTTAAGCATTTGTAAATCAGCAAAGCTAATTATCTTCTTATTATCATCTTTCTTACTCAAGTATTCTAAGTAATCTTGATAAATCATAATAAGACCTTCAGCTTCTTCAATACATTTCTCATCAGATTTCTTATTACTATAAGCTTTTTTATAAGCTAATAGTTTAAGCTTATCTTGAGATTCTAATGGATTTACTTGTATAAGTCTATGATACTCATCTAATAAATCCTTTTGCTGCTTTACTTTAGGTGTTGCAAAATCAAGAATAATATAATCTTTCCAGAATTCATCTGGTTGAAGTAAATATTCATGTATCATAGTTCCTTTTTCAAGAAAAGAAAAATTCATTCCTTCTTCTTTTCCATCAAGCATATCACGAAAATATCTAGGACCTCTTTTAATAAACCATCCTATTGCAGAATTGCTTACTCTACTATTATCTTCGTAATAAGGAATACTAATATCCATCTTATTTTTTAACATACTCTATAATTACTTTTTCTTCTATAGCTTGTATTTCTATAGTATCATCAATAACATTATTGAACATTGCTTCAATCACAATACGTTCATTATCTGTAACAATTCCTTCTACTTTCATATTTAATCCTCCATGTCGCTAATTACAGCTGACTCAGGAACTTCTGCCGAAGTATCCCAAACTACTTCATCTTCTTTATCTTGTTGTAGTTCAACTTCTTTAAATGTCTTAAGCCAATCTGCTACATTATTATTGTATGCTTGACTAATAAGTTTATCTAAGAATGCTTGTTCTACCTGTTTCTTTTCTTTTTCTGTCATAATATCTAATACTACAAATTCATAATTCTTTTTAAAACTATAACAATTATTCAATCTAGAACAATTGTATCTTCCAGAATTTACATCACTAGATCCATCATGCCAATGCCCATATAAATGATATTTACTCTTTCCAAAGGAGAAAACATCTAGAGCTTCATTACAAAATGGATTATCATGTGTTAGTAGTATATCACACTGTGGTATATCTTCATAAGTATCAAATCTACTAAATGCCCATCTGTCCTCTTGAAATTCAATTGGTTTAATCCAAGGAGATCCATAGAATTTAATACCTTCATATATATACATTTCATCTATAAGAAATACTAATTTACCTTTAGATAAAACTTGCATATAATCTTTAAAAGAATTCCATTCATTTAATTTATACTTATATTCTAAGTAAAAATCATGATTACCTGGTATGACAACCACCTTCTTACAAGGTAATTTATCTATCCATTTTATGAATTTTGTTTCCCACCAATGTTTAGATGCTTCAATATTTCTTTGAGCATTTAATGTTACTATATCACCACATATACATAGTACATCACACTCAGGTATATTCTCAATGAGATTACCATGTATATCACTTATACCGCATATTTTCATGTTTATATAAGTTAAAAGGCTAGAATATATCTAGCCTTATTTGTTCTCACGCTGCATTACAACATTCACAATCGTCATATACATCATTGCATTCGTCACAGTCATCACATTCATCATCGTATTCTATAGTATCACTAACTTTAGTTGGTATGTTTTCAGTAGAGATATTCATAATGTTTATAATTTCCTGAAGGCTAATGTCTTCATCTTCTAGCATTTTGACTTCACTCATGAAAGAAACAATGTTATCCATAGAAAGCAGTTTAATATTTTCCTTACAGAATTTTACCACTTCTTCTTTGTTCTTAATACCAAAATCATCAGCTAGCATAGGTAAGAATGCAGCATTTTCATCAGGAGAATATCGACGTAAATAACGAACACGTGAACAACGATCTTGCATATACTGACTAACTTGGCTTAAGTCATTGCAAGTCATAATTACTAGTTTCTGTGCAGTCTTTTCAACTCCATCTAAGAAATCTAGCATATACTCAGTTTTGAAGTTCTTTTCAACTTCGTCAAACAAAACACATACTGGAGTAGTAAAGGACTTAAAAAACTTAATAAGTTTACCTTCTGGATAATCAGGATTAACTACAATAATAGGTAAACCTGATTCCTTAGCTAATATTTTTGCCATTACAGTCTTACCTGTACCTTTAGTACCAGCTAGCATTACACCAGTAGTATTTGTATTTGCTTTATTAAAATAGGTTATAATACGCTTCTTAAATACGTCATCAGTTTTAGTAGAATAGATTTTCTTTGGTAGATTTAATTCACCATTCTCCTTAAATATAGGTGAATCTTCCCATCTATTCCAACTCAGATCATATACTTTACCAGGTATCAAATCATAATCAGCACCTTTAGGTTTTGCAATTATCTGTTCTCCTATTTTAATAAATTCGTTCTTTGCCATAATCTGAAAATTTAAGATTTTAATTTGTTGATTAATTCATCAACTTGTTTTTTATTCTTTACTAAGTAAAACTTAGTATCTGGTTCATTCAAGCTTAAATAATACTTGAATAGTTTTTCTCTGTTTGCCCAAGAATCTGTAGCAAATCCTTTGCATTCTATAACAAAATTATCTCCTACAAAATCTGGTAAATAAGTAATAGCTCTAACTGTAGAGTTATTATATATAAACTTAGGAAGTAAAGTATATCTATGCTGTTCATATTCGGCTGATATACCTGCTTCCTTTAGTTTCTAATATGTATAAGCTTCTAACTTAGATCGAAATACTATTCCATCTATTTCTTGTTTAGTAGCATTACGCACTTTCTTGTTTAAGACTTGTTTTAGCATAATTAATATAATGTTGCATACTATCACTAGTTATTTTAAACGTTTCAATTCTTTCAGAGAAATTACCATTTTCATCCGTAAATCCTACTGAATGCAAGAAAGAATAATCTTTATTATGTTTAAAAGCTTTAAACATTTCTTTAATCGAATTTCCTATAAACTTGCATTTTTTATTCCATTCAATAAATTCTCCATGCAATAATACACTTACTAATTTAATTGGAATTAGTAATAATTTTGCAAGTATTAGAGCTAAATCGAAAGGTAATGCTATTACTTTACCTATAGTTTTTAATAGTTTCATTTAACCAATTTTTTATTTCTTCAAAGCTATTTGCTTTAACAGCATCAGATACATCTTTAGCTTTGAATTTTTTGTTAATAAACATTGCTTCTAAGCCTGTTTCTCGGCTTAATTTGCGACTTCTTTTTACTCCAGCTACATCTCTATCAAAAAGTATTATAATACGCTTAAAACGCGTCTTAAGTTGCTCTAATACGTCTTTAGGTAGAAATGTACTCTCTGAAGATGGAGAAACTGCTGGTATACCCATCTCATGCAAACACATAACATCTTTCATGGACTTTGTGATAAATAGTATATCACCTTTTTGAGGCAACTGCTCATAGCCTTGGATATCATAGTCTGTAAGATTGTTTCTCCACTTAGTATATTTATCTGCTAGTGGTCTATATATCTTAAAGTTATTATAGACCTTATATGCATACATTGGATTTTCTCGTTTATAAGTACCCTTTACTATTCCATTACATAAATAATATTTAATACTATTTACATTGAATTTCTTTAGAGTATTTATAGAAATATTGAACTGTTTCCAGTAATTGATATCTACATCAGTAAATTCCTGACGTACTACACCAATTACTGTTTCAGTTGGCGGTATATATTGCTTAGAGCTAACGAGTTTGGTGTTATTAGTAATGTTTAACTTATCTACTATATCAGATAGTATATCATTATATTCTGTTTTACCAGTAAATAATGATACAAATTTAATTACATTACCACATTCACCTGTTCCATGATCTTTAAAAAGTAGTTGTTTAGTACGTTTACTATAGTAAATACCAAAGGATGGATTTTTATCCTTCCTAAATGGACTATTGTATATCATACCTACTTTAAATTGACCTATATATTTTGCATATATATCATATTCTGTTACTTTAGAAAGTATCCAATCTAGAGTAATGTTATCTGGGAGTTTTGCTCGCTTTCTACTATACATATGCAATCTGTTTTAGTTTGCTACTAGTCGTGGAATCGAACCACGCCTATCCAGAGATAGATTTTTATTTCTGCTGTGCAGGCTCACGCTTCCATAAATTATCTAATATCCTTAAATTGATAGTGCCATATAGGATTGTTACAAATCCTCCTAGTAGTTGAAACTATTCTTCTTTATCAAATAGTTTCGATATTCTTTTTATAGTTCGTTCTGCATCTTCATCAGTTAAAGCTTCACCTGTCTGAATGTAGATATCAGAAGTTGTTTCTTTCTTCATCGGTCTAACTGAATGTCCGTATCCCCAATTCATTTTAAATTTAGCATTCCAGAATTTAAACATCCAGTATCTAAAGAACCAAGGAGATATTGCTGTAAGTATTTGTCCTTTAATTAAAGGATCTTCAAACTTTTTAATTATAACTTCAACTCCAAGAAATCCTATAGGTTCTCCGTTAAAATAACCAGGATCTTCATTATCTGCATATGCAGATATTTGAACACGATATCCTTGGGATTCTAGCATATCTATTATTCTCATAGCAGTATATGCACGAATTATAAGATTTTCAGCTGAACACCAGCAATTCTCACATATAGAAATATGAAGCTTAACGAACTTACCAGTACCTATACCATGTGTAGGTATTCTTTTCTTTAGGCAAGGTAGACCTTCTATATACCGATCAAAGTTCATATCATCTCCATCAGAATCATCGTATTTATATTTATGTTTACGACCTCCTAGATTTATATCCTTTTCTATTTTCTTTAAATTATCTAGACCTTTGGTATAACTATATTTAGAATTATATATTTCTGCTGTAGATAATCCTCTAAAACTAGGATCATCGTTACTTTCAATATTATTTATTTCAGCAGGATCACCTCCTTCAATATTGTCACATTCTCTATAAAATTCATCTAATGAATTTATATTAATATTTAAATTCAGTTTTTTCATTACGCTGCCGTTTTAAATTTTGCTGTTACAGTAGAATTTGAAAAATCTTTACGTATAGCTTCAATTATTGAAGCAGTACTTTGTTTAGTTTTATTTTCTTCTACTTTTTGAATATATTGTTTTACTATATTCTTTTCAGTATCAGACCAGTTAATAATAAGCATATCTTTCCAGTCTAACATACCTACTTTCTTCATCTTTTCTGCTGCTTGAATCATACGAGTAGAAGCAATACGACGTAATGAATTTATTTTAATGCAGTTACGTAGTAAATAAATATAATCTACTACTTCGTGATCAAATTGTGACTCATATTTAACAGAGTAATCTACTTCAATTATTGCTCCAGTAAAACGGTCAATTGTTGAAGCGTCTAATTGGTTATTAGCAACATACTGACGATCTGCTCCATTACCAAAAGTATTTGATGTAGCAATAATGATACATTCAGGATGTCGTAAAACAGTACCTGTAGTAGTCTCTATTTCACCGTTTGCTAATGCTGCATTAATAACCTGTGCTACAGATGGATCGAGTGCAGTCATCTCATCTATAAGGATTATTGACTTCTTAGCATAGAATTCAGCAAACTTAGTTGCTTCACGAGTAGGATATTTATATCCTGTAAATTCTGTTGCAGAAGTACCAATACCACAAGAGATACATAAGTAAGGAACATTTAGTTCTTTAGCTGTATTACGAGCTATAGTTGATTTACCACAACCAGCTGGACCAACCATCCAGATATTATTCATACCTGCTTTAATTAGATTTTTAAGCTTGTCTTCTGGTTCTAGTGAACTAAATGAAAATTGAATTTTCTTCAATTCTTCTTTTTCCTTTTCTTCTTTCTCTTTCTTTTCAAATTCTTCTTTTAATTTGTTAAGCAATTCTTCGATTTCTGTTTTACTTCCAAATTGTTCTAGTGCTTTTTTCTCTATTTGTTTCTTCTTTTTGAGATCTGTTATATTAGCTATTTTAATAGCTCCACTACACACTTTGTACTCTCGTCCAGTACAATCTGCCATAGTATATTCTCTGGATTGTCCTTTCTTTCCTTTTACTTCTGAAGTTAATACTAAGAAAATACCTTGTTGTGCTTGTTGTTTTCCTTTAGAATTATTATATTTTATACTACCATAAAATCTATTTCCAGGCTTTAAATCATGAACATCTGTATTATGATTAACTAAGGTGCTATCTTCATATATATTGTCTTCTTGATTTTCAATTTGTTCATCATGCTCTGTAGCTTCAGATGCATCAGTATCTTGAGTTTCTGTAGTTAAATCTTTAGGATCTTTTAACTTCTGTTCTTTTGCGCTAGACTTTGCAGGTTGATCTTTTTCTATATCTTGAATATGTTCTATTTCTACCATGATGATTTGTTTTAATGATTAAAAAAGAATAAGGGTAGCTTTTACACTACCCTTATTTATTAATAATGATCTACTTTATATTAAAATGGTAGATCGTCTGTTTTATCTGTAAAAGCTTGTGTATTAGTAGTAGATGAAGTTGCACTAAACGGGTTGTCGTTTTTTACTTCTTTATCTGCTACAACAGGCTTTGTAAATTGGTCAATATTTAGCATAGTAATAGAAGATGATTGACCTTCTGGCAATTCCATAGGCTCAATAAAAGTATACTTAGCATAATTAGGCAAAGTAGTATATCCTTTATCATTATATACTAT
>OOCN01000081.1_pt1 | contig 99072 bp, 82 predicted proteins | sample 1671361 | NCBI WGS metagenome assembly OOCN01 (sample SAMN06348149, study PRJEB24527) | human gut metagenome | biome: human gut; feature: ankylosing spondylitis patient; material: feces | host: Homo sapiens | place: China | collected 2015-10
GTTGAACACCGGGCGGCGCTTTTCCAGATCGATGGCGCAGGCCTGGAAGGTGTTGCACAGGCTGATGGCGTCCGCGCCTGCGGCCTCGACGGCCTTGCACATCTCGGGGATGCTCTCGGCCTGGGGGCTCAATTTGACGATGAGCGGCACGTTGCAGACTTTGCGCACCGCAGAAACGACCTCGCTTGCATCCGCCGCGCGGATGCCGAACGCCAGACCACCCTGCTTGACATTCGGGCAGCTGATGTTCAGTTCAATGAAATCCACGCCCGCAGCGCAGAGCATCATGACGCCCTCGACGTTCTCGTCGATGGTGTGGCCGCCCAGGTTGGCCCAGACGGTAGTGCCGCACTGGCGCATGGCGGGCAGCTCGTGGTCGATAAAGTGTTGTACGCCGGGGTTTTGCAGGCCGATGGAGTTCATCAGGCCGGAGGGCGTCTCGTACAGGCGCTCGCCCTCGTTACCGGGCTGGCCGTGCAGGGTCAGCCCCTTGCCGGAGATACCGCCCAGCACCCGCAAATCCTCGATGCCCGCGTACTCGGGGCCGAAGCCGAAGGTGCCGCTGGCTGCGACGACCGGCCCGGCCAGGCGCTTGCCGAGGAAATCAACGTGAAGATCTGCCATCAGTCAAACACCTCCTGTGCGTTAAAGACCGGGCCGTCCTTGCAGACCGTGACCGGGCCGATTTTCGTGTGGCAGGTGCAGCCCAGGCAGGCCCCCAGACCGCAGGCCATCTTCTTTTCAAGGCTGGCCAGGCAGGGCACTCCCGCGTCGGCGCAGAGCTTGGCCACGCCGCGCATCATGACCATGGGGCCGCAGGTCAGCACAATGTCATAGTTGCGCACGTCCAGCAGGTCCGTTACCAGGCCGTGGTGGCCCTCGCTGCCGGAGTCGGTGGCCAGGTGGATAGTGTGGCACCAGGGCACAAAGTTCTCCATGCCATAGCTGGCGTCGCGGAAGCCGACGTAGAGGTCGGGCCGCACGCCCGCGCGGCACAGCTCCTTGCAGAGCAGCAGCAGCGGCGCGGTGCCGATGCCGCCGCCCACGACGGCAATGCGCTTGTGGCTGGCGGCCAGCGCGGCGGTGTCAAAGCCGTTACCGCAGGGGCCTGTCACGGTCAGGGTATTGCCAGCCTGCAGCGCAGCCAGCTTGCGGGTGCCCTCGCCCTTGACCTGATACAAAAAGGTCAGTGCGCCGGTCTGGTTATCAAAATCGTCCACGCTGATGGGGCGGGACAAAATCGGCGTGGTGTCCGCCGCCCAGGCACGCAGCATATAAAACTGGCCCGCATGAGGTTCGCGGCTGGGATCCTGCCACTGCACGACCAGGCGCATGATATCGGAAGCGACAACTTCCTGACGCAGGACCGTTAAATTACAGCTTGTTGCATTCACCCTGGATATCCTCCCGCATGCGCACGCACTCGTTGTAGGCGGCCTCGTCAAAGGCGACGCCGGGCTGTTTCTTGTAGGCCAGCAGGATGCCGCGGCTGGAATTGACGACGCCGCCGTTGCCCTTGGTCAGGTACTGGGCAATGTCGGCCGCCTTGCCGCCCTGCGCACCGTAGCCGGGGATCAGGAAGAAGGTGTCCTTGTAGGCCGCGCGGATGGCAGTAGCTTCCTCGGTGTGGGTACCGCCAATGACGAGGCCGATGCTGGAGTAGCCGTGCTCGCCCATGTAGTCCTTGCCCAGGGCGGTCAGGCTGTCGCCGACGAGGTCATAGACGTGGCGGCCATCGTCCAGCTTTTTGTACTCAAAATCCTTCGCGCCGGGGTTGGAGGTGCGGCAGAGGACGAACACGCCTTTGCCCTGCTCGGCGCAGTACGGCAGATAAGGGCTGATGGAATCCAGGCCCATGTAGGGGGCCAGTGTGATGATATCGGCCTCAAAATCGCCGGTAAAGTGCGCCTTGGCGTACATTTCAGCAGTCTTGGCAATGTCACCGCGCTTGATATCGGCAATGACCGGCAGGCCGGTGGCGCGGGCCATTTTCAGCGTTTCGGCGTAGGCGCGCATACCGTCCAAGCCCAGGGACTCGTAGTAGGCGATCTGCACTTTGTAGCAGCCCGCCACGCCCTTGGTGGCGTCAATCAGGGCGCGGTTGAACGCGACGACATTCTCCCCTGCCGTCCTGGCGGTGTCGGTGGTGGGCAGGTAGCTGATTTCGGTATCCAGCCCCACGCAGACAGGGCCGTTCGCGGCAACGCTCTCGTACAGTTTGTCCATGTTGGTAAGCATGCTGATTCCTCCGTTTTATTGTGCTTTTATCTATTATCTCTTATCTTTTTCATTCTTCAATCTGGAACGTAACCTTTCCGCCTTTGATCGTTGTTACGACCTTGCCGTAGAGCAGCGCACCGTCATAAGGGCAGTTCTTGCTCTTGCTGTGCAGCTCGTCGGCGTGGACTTCATACATATGGTCGATATCCACCAGCACGACATCGGCGTCGTAGCCCGGTTCCAGCAGGCCCTTGTGGTCGGCCAGGCCCAGCACGGCGGCGGGGCCTGCGCTCATCAAAAAGCTGAGCATTTCCAGCGGGATGCGCTGCTCGCGGCAGAGCTTGGTGTAGCAGACGCCGAACGCGGTTTCCAGGCCCACCATACCGGCGGCTCCCTTCTCCTTTTCTTCGGCGGTGTGGGGAGCATGGTCGGTGCCGATGCAGGTTACGGTGCCGTCCTTGATGGCGTCAATCAGTGCGTTCACGTCGTCCGCCTTGCGGATGGGCGGATTGACGCGGTAGGTCAGGCGGCTGTCGTCAAACCACAGGTGATGGGGCGTGACCTCGCAGCTGACCCGCGCACCCTTCATCCGGCTCATCCGCACGGCGTCCACGGATTCCTTCGTGGAGACGTGGCACATATGCAGCCGCGTGCCGTAATATTCGGCCAGGTGGCAGTTGCGCACCGTCTCGATGTTCTCAGCCAGGCGGTAGTCCCATGGGCTGATCTCGCGATCCTCGGCGTGGGACATGATGGTCAGGCCGCGCTCGGTGGCGATCGCAAAGGCGCGGGCCATGACGGCATTGTTCATGACGCCGTTGCCGTCCTCGGTGATGAATTTGACATCCTCGGGCAGGGTCAGCAGATGATCCAGCGTTTTGCCGTCAAAATCTTTCGTGATGGAGACGGTCTGGTTTGCGTCGCACAGCCCCACGCGGGCGGCCTCGGCCTCGACGGCGTGGGCAATTTCGGCGGAAGAGCAGACAGGCTTGGTGTTGGGCATCAGGTTCACGAAGGTATACCCGCCCGCTGCTGCTGCGGCAGAGCCGGTGGAGATATCCTCTTTATACTCAAAGCCGGGGGTGCGCCAGTGGCAGTGGGTGTCGATGAAGGCAGGCAGCACGGTACGGCCCTTGGCGTCGAGCACCGTCTCCCCTTCCGGGACAAGCAGCCCCAGGCCGACAGCGGCGATCTTGCCGTCGCACAGCCAGACCTCAACAGGTTTGCCGGCGCTGTTCTTTGCGTTGCGGATCAGCATGGTGGGAACCTCCTTACCATTTCCTTTTGCCCAAAGGCCCCTAGGGTATTTGGGCAAAAAAAAACTTTTCCCAAAAGGGAAAAGTCAAAAAGTCACACTCAAATCAACGGCGGGAAAAAACACTGCACCGTGAATTTTGAAGCAAGAAACAAACTGCATCATCATTCTGGCAAGCTCCTTCCCGTCATTTTTACATAGGTTTAACTTATTGTACCATGCACACGCGGCAGTGTCAATGCAAACGCCCGGATTGCGGAAGTAGGGATTTCCTGAATTTTTGCGCCGACTTTTGTACAAATTGATAAAAGTGTATTTACAGCGTGTGCCGATGCGGCCAACCTTACAGCACCCCCCCTCGTTTTTGTGTGGTTTGGGTTCAGTATACCGTGCAGCGCGATTTTGTGCAAGCATTGCACCCGGCACAAAAATATGCTATACTATAAATCATTATGGTGAAGTTAAGAGGAATGAACTATGGGCCTTTGGGAAGATGCAAAAAATATCCGCGATAAAGACCCCGCCGCGCGCAATGTGGCGGAGGTCATTATCCTGTATCCCGGCTTTCATGTGCTGGTCACGCACAAGATTGCACATTTTTTGTACAACCATAAGTGTTTTTTTCTGGCGCGGTTCGTCAGCCAGCTGGCACGCCACCTGACCGGCATTGAAATTCACCCCGGCGCCAAAATCGGCCGCAAGCTCTTTATCGACCACGGCATGGGCATCGTCTTTGGCGAGACGGCGGAAATCGGCGACAACTGCACGATCTACCACGGTGTGACCCTGGGCGGCACCGGCAAGGATACCGGCAAGCGCCACCCGACGCTGGGCAACAACGTCTTGATCGGCGCGGGGGCCAAGGTGCTGGGCCCGGTTTATATCGGCGATAACGTCCGTGTCGGCGCGGGCAGTGTGGTGTTGAAAAACCTGCCCGCCAACGCCACCGCCGTCGGCGTCCCCGCCGAGGTCGTGCGGGTCGGCAGCGTCAAGTGCGTCCCGGCGGACGACCTGGATCAGCAGGATCTGCCGGATATCGTCAACCAGCGTATCTCCAAACTGGAAGCCCGCCTGAGCCGCTTAGAGGCCGAAAAGCAGGGCGAGTTCCCGCCGGATAAAAAAGAATAATAAAAACGCACGCCGTGAAATTTACGGCGTGCGTTTTTTGTCAGTATGGCTTCCCCAAAGGGGGGAAGCTGTCAGCGGCCCCGCCCGCTGACTGATGAGGGGCAAACTTACCGGGAATTTCCCACTGACGGGCAATAGGGCAAACCCGCCCCTCATCCGCCCTCGGTCGGGGCCTCGGGCACCTTCCCCCACGGGGGAAGGCAATCAACTCATTTCAAATTCCGCAAATCTCCGCTCTCACGGAAATCTTCATAGTCCAGAGACAGTGATGGGCTGTAATAGGGGTCGTGCAGGATGTTGTCCCTGCCGTGTACGGCATACAGGCGGTCGTGCTCGGCGTCAAAACGAGCTTTTTTGGCCGGGTCGTTCTCGTCCGAGCCGCGGCTCTTGCTCTCATAATGGTAAAGTTCGGCATAGGGCGTCCAGACGATGCGGTAGCCAGCATCCCGCACCCGCAGGCAGAAGTCCACGTCGTTGTAGGCGACGGTGAACTCCTCGTCGAGACCGTGCATTTCGTCATAAACGGCGGTGCGCACCAGCAGGCAGGCGGCCGTCACGGCCGAAAAATCCTGCACGGTGGCCAGGCGGAACATATACCCGCTGCCGCCGCGCTTGTGGTACTTGTGGCTGTGGCCCGCGTAGCCGCCCAGCCCGGTGATGATGCCCGCGTGCTGGATCGTGTCGTCAGGGTAGTAGAGCATCGCGCCGCAGATGCCGACACCGGGCTGGCTGCACTCGCCCACCATCTGGGTGAGCCAGTCGCCGTTGATGACCTCGACGTCGTTGTTCAGCAGCAACAGATACTTGCCCGCAGCGTACTTGCGGCCAAAATTGTTGATGCGGCTGAAATTGAACCCGCCCTTGTAGGTCACGACCCGGGCGCGGTCGTAGCGGTCGGGCAGCTTTTTGTAGTAGGCCGCCGTGGCGGGGTCGGTGGAGTTGTTCTCAATGACGATGACCTCAAAATTTTCATAGGTCGTCTTGGCGTAGATGCTGTGCAGGCATTTTTCCAGATCGTCGGTGTGATCTTTGTTGGGGATCAAAATAGACACGAGGGGCTGCGGCTCCGGGATGTCCCAGACGACGTGGCAGGTGCCGGGAAAGCGCCCGGCCTCCACCCTGCCCTGCCGCCCGGTGGTGGCCAGGTGGTCCGCCACAGCGCGCTGGGCGGCCTGCTCGACATAAGGCTTGGCCGCTGTGCCGCCGCTGGTGGATGCCGCGTGTACACGCCAGTAGTAGAGCACCTGCGGGATGTGCAGCGGCTTGGCTGCGGGGTCAGTGCGCTGCATTTCATCGATGAGGCGCAGGAATAAGTCGTGATCCTGCGCACCGTCGCACGTGGGTCGTTCGCCGCCGACGGCATTGAACAGCGATTTTTTGAAGACAGCCAGGTGGCAGATGTAGTTGACCGCCATCAGGTACTCGGGCGCGTAGTCGGGCTTGAAGTGGCCGACACGGGGATGCTCGGGCGTTTTTTCAAACAGGGCCTCGTCGCTGTACGCGAAGGCTGCGCCGCTCTCGGCCAGGGCCTTGCCCATGCAGTAGACGGCGTGGGGGGCCAGCATATCGTCGTGGTCGGCCAGGGCCAGGTAGTCCCCGGTGGCGAGCTTGGCGGCTTCGTTCGTGTTGGCGGCGATGCCCTTATTCTCAATTTTGGCGTAGACGATGCGCTTGTCCTGCGCGGCGCGGGCCTGCACGGTTTTGGCAACGTCGGGGTGGGCGTCATCGCTGGCATCCACCAGCACCAGCTGCCAATTCGGCGCGGTCTGGGCCTGCACGCTGTTCAAAAACTGCTGCAAAAACTGCGGTGGCGTGTTGTACAGCGGCGTCAGGATGCTGATGGTGGGCCAGGTCTTAGCGGCCGGGTCGGCACGCTGAACGTCTAATGTCTGTTTTGCGGGCAGGTACCGCGCTTTTTTGCCGAAGAACCGCCGTTTAAAAAAGCCGACGGCCCGCCCAGCCATGACGCCGACACCCTGTTCTTTCGTCAGGGTCCGCGCATAGCCGAACAGCTCTTTGATGCGTTTTGTCTCAAGGCTCATGGGGTGGCTCCTCATAAAAGCAATCTTTGTGCCAGAGGCGGGGGTTCGTGTCAATATACTGCCAAATTTGTGCGTAGCCATGTTCGGTGCGTACAACATGGTCATGGAAAGATTTTTGCCAGATGGGGCAGCCAATCGCTTTCGTGACAGCCTCTTTCATCTGTTTGATGACCAGTGAAATTGTAGGGGCGCACAGTGTGCGCCCGCCCTGTTCCCGCTGAATCAACAACAATAAATGAACATGATTTGGCATTACGGCATATTTTATTAACTTTACTGCGGGATGCCGAATGGAAATCTGCAAAATGGCATCTTCAACGGCTTTCCCGTAAGGCGATAACTCCGGGGCAAGGCGCGGGCGCACACTGTGCGCCCCTACATCCTCAACCGCCGTAAGGACATCGCTTTTCCACAAAATTTTCTGCCGTCCATGCGTGCAAATCGTGATGAAATACGCGCCGTTCTGTGCGTAATCGTACTCCGTAAGGCGGTTGATTTTCCGTTTTGGCTTCATCACTTCAACCCGAAATTCTCAAACAGATTGTTGAAATGCGGGTTGTAATAAGGGTCGTAATTGTCGATATACTGTTGATATTTCGCGTAGAAATTCGCCTTCTCACGCTCGTATCGGCGGGCGTTCTCGCTCAGGGTGTCCAGGCCCCGGCTCTTGCTCTCGTAATGGTAGGCCTCGGCGCGGGGCGTGTAGACGTTCAAAAGGCCTTTCTGCCACAGCTTCAGGCAGTAGTCCACGTCGTTGTAGGCAACGGCGAACTTTTCCTCATCCAGACCGCCAAATGCACGGTAGAGCGCGGTTTTCGTCATCAGGCAGGCACCGGTCACGGCCATGTAATCCTGCGTCGTGACCAGGCGGTACATATCGCCGACGGCCGTTCGGGGGTAACTCTTGTGGCTGTGGCCCGCGCTACCGTTGATGCCCATGAGCACGCCCGCGTGCTGGATCGTGTCGTCGGGGTAGTAGAGCTTTGCGCCCACCGCGCCCACATCGGGCCGCTGGCTGTAACTCAGCAGTTCGCGCAAAAAGTCGGGCGACAAAATCTCGATATCATTGTTCAGTAGCAGCAGGTGCTCACCCTCGGCAAACGTCGCGCCAAAGTTGTTGATAGCCGAGAAATTGAACGGGCCTTTCCCCTCAAACGTCACGACTCTGCAGGTCGGGAACCGGTCATGCAGCGTTTTATAGTAGGCGAATGTCGCCGGGTCAGTGGAGTTGTTCTCGATGACGATGGCCTCAAAATTGTCATACCCGGCGTTTTTGTACAGACTTGTCAGGCAGCGGTCCAGGTCGTCGGTGTGGTCCTTGTTGGGAATCAGCACGCTGATTTTCGGGTGGCCGGTCAGCTCGTACTTGACCTGGAACGCGCCGGGTGCATCGGGCACAGCCATGGCGTGCCCCGGCAGGCTGAGACGTTCGAGCTGCGCGTCGATGGCCCGCTCCCCCGCCGCGATGGCGTAGGGCTTGGCCTCTATGCCAGCGGCGGTGGAACCCGCGTGGCCGCGCCAGATGTAGAGCACTTTCTTGATATGCTCGATGTGCTGTGCTTTTTCAGTCAGGCGCAGAATCAAATCATGATCCTGTGCGCCGTCAAACTCTTTCGATTCATAGGCCCCGGCGGCATCCAGCAGCGGGCGGCTGAACATGGCCAGATGGGTAATGAAGTTGACCCCGCGCAGGTAGTCCGGCGCAAAGTCGGGCTTGAAGTGGTAGCCGCCCAGCTCCTTCAAATCGGCGGAGAGGACAATTTCATCACTGTACACAAAATCTGCACTGGTGTTTTGGATGGTCTGCACAACCTCGAACAGTGCGTTTAAATACAGTACGTCGTCGTGGTCCAGCAGGGCAATAAAATCGCCGGTGGCCAGCTCGAACCCACGGGTCGTGTTGGCCGCAATGCCGCCGTTCTCAATCGGTTCATAGACGATGATGCCGGGCACGGCCTTGGGCAGGCGGCTTTCCAGCCGCTTGTCGGCGTCGCTGGCGTCCACCAGCACCAATTCCCAGTTCGTGTAGGTCTGTTTGACGACACTTTGCAGCATTTCGTCAAAAAATTTCGGCGGCGTGTTGTACAGCGGGACGATGATGCTGACCTTCGGCCCCTGCAAATGTGCAGCGCGTTGGGCTTTCAGCTCCCGGCGCAGCGGGATATCTGCCCGATGCCGCCAGTCGTCGTGGTGCATCGCCAGCCCGACGCGAAATTTCACGTCGCGCCACAGTTGCTCGGCCCCCTGCTCCCGCAGGGTGCGTACACTGCGCCCGGCCAGATCCCGCAGGTGGGCGGGATTCAAAAGCCGCCGCGCCATGCCGCCCACGCTGTCCTGTACAGCCAGGTCGGCGGGGCGCTCGTTGTTCGGTTTTGCATTTTCGGGCATCATTTATTCCTCGGTAACTTTCGCCGGCATGGCGTCCTTTTTCTCGAACCTGCGGTACTCGGCGGTGATCTCCTTCGTCGGGCCTAAGCGGCGCAGATGGCCGTGGTCGAGCCAGGCGACCTTGTTGCACATACGCTCGATCTGGTCAATGGAGTGGCTGACCAAAATGACCGTGGTACCGCCGGAAAGCAGCTCCGCCATGCGCTTCTCACACTTTTCCTGAAACAGGAAATCACCCACCGACAGAATCTCGTCGGCAATCAGGATATCGGGCTTCGTCATCGTCGCCACGGCGAAGGCCAAACGCGCCACCATGCCGGAAGAGTAGTTTTTCAGCGGTACGTCGAGAAAATCCTGCAATTCGCTGAACTCAACGATATCGTCAAATTTTGAGTCGATGTACTTGGGCGTGTAGCCCAGCACCGTGCCGTTTAAATAGATGTTCTCCCGCGCGGTCAGGTCCATGTCAAAGCCCGCACCCAACTCAATCAGCGGCGCAATCGTGCCGTTGACCGTGACGCGGCCCGCGCTGGGCTTATACACGCCGGAAATGACTTTCAGCAGCGTGGACTTGCCGCTGCCGTTTAAGCCAATCAGGCCGTAGAAATCGCCGGGCATGATATCAAACGATACATCGTCCAAAGCAAAGAACTCGTCAAAGCGCACGCCGCCGTGTAGCAGCGCCACGAAATACTCTTTCAGGCTCTCGTGCTTTTCTTTGGCAAGGTTGAAGCGCATCGAAACATGGTCGATGGAGATAATGGGTTTCTGCTCTGCCATTTCGATGCCCCCTTACATGTACAGGACGAATTTGTCCTGGTTCTTTTTAAAGACGCAGACGCCCAGCCCCAGGCTGAGTGCGGCGCAGAGGAACGGAATGAGCACCATGTTTGGGGTCAGCCCCTCGCCCCACATGACGCAGGAACGCACCGAGGTGATGTACCAGTAGATGGGGTTCAGGTTGATGATGTACTGCATCCAGCTTTCCATCTGGCGCGGGTCGTAGAAGATGGCGCTGCCGTAGACGAGCAGGGTGCAGAACACTTCCCAAATGTGCATGATATCGCGCACAAAAACGTAGAGCGTTGACAAAATCAGCCCGATGCCCAGGCTGAAAATAAACAGCATGACGATGGGATAGACGGCCAGCAGTACGGTCTTGACCGAAATGTGCGACCAGGTCAGCAGCGCCACGATGAAGAGCGCCACCAGGCTGAAGAAAAAGTTGACCAGCGCAAAGCAGCACTTTTCCAGTGGGAAAATATACTTAGGGATGTACACTTTTCGCAGCAACGGGCCGTTTTTCAGCACGCTCTCCATGGCCATGGTCGTACTCTCGCGGAAGAAGTTGAACATCAGCTGGCCGATGATGAGGAACAGCGGGAAATCCTCAATGCCCTGGCCGCGCTGGTTGAACAGCGCACCGAACACGGCCCACATGACCAGGCAGGTCAGCAGCGGGTTCAGCACGCTCCAGGCTACGCCCAGCACGCTGCGGCGGTATTTCAGCTTGAAGTCGCGGGTGATAAGATTTTGCAGCAGGTAGCGGTACTTCCAAAAGCCTGCAAAGGTGTTTTTCAGATTTTGCACAGCTTATCCTCAATATTTTTCAAAATACTCGAACTTCTGCTCGGCGAAGGGGGTGTGCTCCTTGTCCTTGGCGCTGGTCTTGTGCGCACAGCCGCAGTCAGGCCACTGCACGTTGATGGTCGGGTCGTCGTACGGGATGCCGCCCTCGGCAGTCGGGTCGTAGACATCGGTGCATTTGTAGCAGAACTCGGCCACGTCAGACAGCACGACAAAGCCGTGGGCAAAGCCCTCGGGAATCCAGAGCATCTTTTTATTCTCGGCGGACAGCGTCACGCCCACCCACTTACCAAAAGTCTTGCTGTTGGGGCGGCAGTCCACGGCGACGTCGAATACCTCGCCCAGGGTCACGCGGACAAGCTTGCCCTGGGTGTGCTTGGTCTGGAAGTGCAGACCGCGCAGCACGCCCTTGGTGGAGCGGCTCTGGTTGTCCTGCACGAAGGGCTTGTCGATACCGGCAGCGGCGAACTCGTCGATTTGGTAGGTCTCCATGAAATAGCCGCGGTCGTCGCCAAAGACGGTCGGCTCAATGATCTGCACTTCAGGAATCTCAGTCTTGATAAAATTAAACTTGCCCATGGTTGGAATCTCCTTTTTCTATATTTCATAGGACAGTATATACATAGCGATACAGGTTATATTATACTCCATTATAGCGCATTGGGCAAGATGGCAGTAAAATTTTGTCGCTGCTGTAACAATACGTCCGTCTTTTCCGTCTTGTAGGGTGAGGGCAGATGTGCTATGATAATACGAAATGAAAGGATGGTGCGGCAGATGACAAAACGCGAAGCACGCGCACAGGCCAGGACCCTGCGTGCAGCCCTGGATATGCAGGCTGTGGGGCGCGGCATGGCGGCAGTGCTCTTTCCCCTGCCCTGCTGGGCGGCGGCAGGCACGGTGCTGGCCTTTGCAGCCATGCCGGATGAGCCGGATACAGCGGCGATTTTGCGCCAGGCGCTGACGGACGGCAAACACCTGCTGCTGCCCCGCGTGTTGAGCAAAACGGCCATGGACTGGGTGGAGATCCCGGATTTGGCTCTGCTGCGTCCCGGCGCTTTTGGAATTTTAGAGCCGCCCGCCGACTTGCCCGCTGCCGATCCGGCAGTCTTTGCGCGGCCGCTGGCGCTGATTCCCTGCCTGGCTGCTGGCCGCGACGGCGTGCGCCTGGGGCGCGGCGGAGGGTATTATGACCGCTTTTTGGCACACTATAAAGGGGCAAAGCTGCTGCTCTGCCCCGAAGCGGTGCTGACGGATACCCTGCCCTGCGACGATTGGGACGCCCATTTTGCGCCCGAAGAAATTTTGACCGAGAAAGGAATACAAGTATGAAGAAGCTGCTTTTTGCAACAGCCCTGCTGGCCGCACTGCTTTTGAGCGCCTGCGGCGGCAAAACCAACGATGATGATTTTATGAACAAGCCCACCGTGACGCCCGAACCGGGCATGGAGATCGACCCGGAATTTGGTGTTGACCCCGAGTCAGAAACCGATGAAAATGCCCAGCCGGCACCGGACGCCGAGCTGAGCGATATGGTGGACGCGATCTATAAGCTTCAGCCGGTGGAGCTGATGGGCATGGAGACAACGGCCATCGACCTGACCGACGAGACCTGGTACGGCTACCTGGCCGGGCTGACCGCCGACAATGTGGGCAAGGTGGACGCGGCTGTCATCAGCGAGCCGATGACCGGCAGCCAGGCGTACAGCCTTGTGCTGCTGCGCCTCAGGGACAAGGCTGATGCCCGCGAGATCGCCGATTCGATGGAGGAAAACATCAGCATGCGCAAGTGGGTCTGCGTGGAGGCAGATAAGGCCCGCGTGGTCAGCTTTGAGGATAAGCTGCTGTATGTCATGGCAGACAGTGAACTGGTCGATGTCGATCTGTTAGCGGATGCTGCTGCAAAAGCCTTTAATGCGACATTCGATGTCGATGATTCCCTCGTCAATGAGGACGAGAGCGAGCTGCCCCCGGAGCTGCTGTCCGCCCCGGCGGTGGAGGGGTAATAAAAAGTCCCGTGTGGAAAACCACGCGGGACTTTTTTGTGCCTGCTTACAGGAAAATATACTTCAAAATAAACAGCACGGTCAGCACATACATCAGGGGGCTGATCTTCTTCTCCTTGGCCTTGCCGGTCAGGACGTTGATGAGCGTCCAGGAGATGACGCCGATGGCGATGCCCTCGGAAATGCTGTACGCCAGCGGCATGATGAGGATAGTCAGGAACGCCGGGATGGCATCGGTCATGTCGTCAAAGTTGATCTTGGCGACAGCGCCCATCATGTAGAAGCCGACGACGATCAGTGCCGGGGCGGTGGCGAAGGAAGGAATCGTTAGGAACAGCGGGCTGAAGATGCTGGCCAGCAGGAACAGCACCGCGGTGGTGGCAGCGGTCAGACCGGTGCGGCCGCCGACGGTGACGCCGGAAGAGCTTTCAACATAGGTCGTGGTGGTGGAGGTGCCCAGCACAGCGCCGGCACTGGTGGCGATAGCATCCGCCAGCAGTGCGCCCTTGATGCGGGGCAGCTTGCCTTCTTCGTCGAGCATATCGGCCTTGGAGGCAACACCGATCAGGGTGCCCAGCGTGTCGAACAGGTCAACAAACAGGAACGCGAACATGACGACAATAAAGTTGGTGATGTTGAAGTTGGTGAAATCCAGATGGAACACCTGGCCGAAGGTCTCGCCCAGGGCGGAAAAGTCGAAGCTGACAAAAGCCGTGGGGATGACGGAGTACATACCAGCGTCCACATCGGGGACATAGATACCGGTCAGCTCACAGACGATGCCCAGCGCCCAGGTCAGCAGGATGCCGTACAGGATAGCGCCCTTGACGTGCTTGATGAGCATGACGGCAATCAGCAGCACGCCGATCAGGGTCAGCAGGGCGCCGATGCCGACGCTGTGGAAGGTCTCGCCCTTGAAGTGCTGGTAGGTCAGCAGCGTGGAGTCGCTGTTGACGATGAGCTTGGCGTTCTGCAGGCCGACGAAGGCGATGAACAGGCCGATGCCGACGCTGACCGCAGATTTCAGGGTCAAGGGGATGGCGTTGAAGATGGCCTCGCGCACATTGGTCAGGGACAGCACGATGAACACGATGCCCTCAACAAAGACGGCCAGCAGGGCCATCTGCCAGGAGTAGCCCATCGTCAGCACGACGGTGTAGGCAAAGTAGGCGTTCAGGCCCATGCCGGGGGCCAGCGCAAACGGATAGTTGGCCAGGAATGCCATGAGCATCGTGCCGAGGAAGGATGCCAGTGAGGTGGCAATCAGCACCGCCTTGGCGTCCATACCGGCCGCAGACAGAATGTTGGGGTTGACCGCAAGGATGTAAGCCATCGTCATAAAGGTCGTGATACCGGCCATGACTTCGGTCTTGACATCGGTGTGGTTCTCTTTCAGGTGGAAGAGTTTTTCCATGATGTACCTCCGATTTTAGGTTGTATCGTCCTGTTGTGCCTATTTTGTAACCGCAAAAGCACAACGGTTTTATTGTACACCCGGAATACACATTTGTAAATGGGCAAATGGAGATTGTGTTGGGGGAACAAAAAGGAGCCGCGCTCCTTGCGAAGCACGGCTCCCCTATTACGGATGCAATCAAGCCTTGGCGGCCTTGATCTCCTTGATGAGTTCGGGAACGACCTTGTACAAATCGCCGACGATGCCATAGGTGGCAACGTCGAAGATGGGGGCGTTCTCGTTCTTGTTGATGGCGATGATGTTCTCGGAGTCCTGCATACCGGCAACGTGCTGGATGGCACCGGAGATGCCCAGGGCAACGTAGATGCGGGGATGCACGGTCTTACCGGTCTGGCCGACCTGGTGGTCAGCAGACAGCCAGCCCTCATCGGTGACGGCACGGGAAGCACCGACAACACCGCCCAGAGCCTCAGCCAGCTCCTCAGCCAGCTTGATGCCCTTCTCGGGGTCAGCGGAGATACCGCGGCCGACGGCGACGACAACGTCAGCACCGATCAGGTCGACGAGCTTCTCAGCGCTCTTCTTAATGTCGAGCACCTGAACATGGATGTCGTCGGCAGTCAGAGCGGGCGCAACATTCTCGATGACGACCTTGTCAGCACCGGCCTGGTCGAACGCCTGCATCTGCATGACGCCGGGGCGGACGGTGGACATCTGCGGGCGGAAGCGCGGGCAGATGATGGTAGCCATCAGGTGGCCGCCGAATGCGGGGCGGGTCATCTTCAGGTTGGTGTTTTCCTCGAACTTGGTGTTGTCCACATCAATGTTGGAGGTGGTGCGCAGGAAGTTCTTGTACTTCTCGACATCGACGTCCAGATGGGTGCAGTCGGCGGTCAGGCCGGTGTGCAGGCGGGCTGCGCAGCGGGGGCCGAGGTCACGGCCCAGGTTGGTCGCGCCGATCAGCATGATCTCGGGCTTCTTGTCCATGATGAGGTCGCACAGCGCCTTGGCATAGCCATCGGTGGTGTAGTCCTTCAGCAGGGGGCTGTCGATATTGTAAACACGGTCAGCGCCGTAGCCGCCCAGAGTCTTGAGGTCAGCCTCAGCCAGGCCGCTGCCCATGACAACGCCAGCCAGCTCAACGCCAAGGTCGTTGGCCAGCTTGCGGCCCTCGCTCAGCAGCTGATAGCTGATGGACTGGATCTCGCCTTCGCGCTGCTCGCAGAAAACCCACACGCCCTTGAAGGCGGCGGTGTCCATTGCATTGAATTCAGCCATTGTTCGTTTCTCCTTCCTCAAATCAGGTGCTTGTCGTTCAGGATGCCGACCAGCTGGGCAGCGTCCTCGACCTTGATGCCGGCGCCCTTGACCGGAGGAGCAAAGGACTTGTAAACGTTCGTCGGGGAGCCCTTCAGGCCGATGGTATCGGTCTCGATGAGCGGGTCATCCTTCAAAGCGTTGTAGTCAAAGACCTCGAGCGGCTTGTCGTAGCACTCGAAGATGCCGGAAACGCTCATGTAGCGCGGGGTATTCAGCTCCTTGATGCAGGTCAGCAGGCAGGGAGTCTGAACCTTCAGCTCCATGTAGCCGTCCTCCAGCTGACGCTTGACAGTCAGGGAGTTGCCATCCTTCTGGATGTCGGTGACATAGGTGACCTGGGGCAGGTGCAGCTTCTCAGCGATCTGGGGGCCGACCTGGGCGGTGTCGCCGTCGATGGCCTGACGGCCGCAGAAAACGATATCCTCGGGGCCGACGCCGATCTTGTTGACGGCAGCAGCCAGGATCTGAGAGGTGGCGAAGGTGTCGGAACCGCCGAACTCGCGGCCGGAAACCAGCACGCCGCGGTCAGCGCCGCGGGCCATCAGCTCACGCAGCATACCCTCTGCCGGCGGCGGGCCCATGGTGACGACGACGACTTCGCAGCCGGTCTCATCTTTCAGCTGCAGGGCAGCCTCAACGGCGTTGAGGTCATCAGGGTTGGTGATGGTAGCCATGGCAGAGCGATCCATGGTGCCGTCAGCCTTGACAGCGACCTTGCCCTGCGTATCGGGAACCTGTTTGACACAAACGATTGCTTTCATTACGTCTGTCCTCCTTACTTCAGCAGCGCGCCGCCGATGACCATCATCTGCACTTCGCTGGTGCCCTCGTAGATCTCGGTGATCTTGGCATCACGCATCATGCGCTCGATGGGGTAATCGCGGGTGTAGCCGTAGCCGCCGAACAGCTGCAGGCAGCGGCGGGTCACGTCGCTGGCGGTGCGGGCGGCAATGAGCTTGGCCTCAGCAGCCTCGACGCTGTAACGAACCTTCTGGCCGTCCATGGCAGCCTGCTTCTTCTGGGCAGCTGCGTAGACCAGATACTTGGCAGCGTCAACGCGGGCCTTCATCTCGGCCAGCTCAAACTGGGTGTTCTGGAACTGTGCGATGGAGCGGCCAAACTGCTTGCGCTCCTTGACATAGGCGACGGTCTCGTCGATGGCGCCCTCGGCAATGCCCAGAGCCTGGGAAGCGATGCCGATACGGCCGCCGTCCAGCGTAGCCATGGCCAACTGGAAGCCCTTGCCCTTCACGCCCAGCAGGCGATCCTTCGGGATGATGCAGTCTTCCATGATCAGCTCGCAGGTGGAAGAACCGCGAATGCCCATCTTGTCCTCGGGCTTGCCGACCTTGAAGCCGGGATCGGTGCGCTCAACGATGAAGGCGCTGATTTCCTTCTGCTTGCGGCCGCGCTTGTCGGTGACAAAACCGGTGACGGCGATGATGATGAACACATCGGCAAAACCGGCGTTGGTGATGAAAATCTTGGAGCCGTTCAGCTTCCAGTGGTCGCCCTCGTCAACGGCGAAGGTCTGCTGGCCCTGGGCGTCGGTACCGGCACCGGGCTCGGTCAGGCCGAAAGCGCCGATCCACTCGCCGCTGCACAGCTTGGGCAGGTACTTTTCCTTCTGGGCGGGGGTGCCGTTCTCGTAGATAGGCGCAGCGCACAGAGAGGTGTGGGCAGACAGGATAACACCGGTCGTGCCGCAAACCTTGGACATTTCCTCAACCGCCATGACGTAGGACAGCACGTCGCCGCCTGCACCGCCAACGGACTTCGGGAAATAAATGCCCATCATGCCCAGCTTAGCCATCTTCTCAACGGTCTCTTTGGGGAAGTACTCCTCCGCGTCGACCTTCTTGGCCAGGGGCTTGACTTCGTTCTCAGCAAACTCCTTGTACATCTTCTGGACCATTTGCTGCTGTTTAGACAGAGTAAAATCCATTACTTAATCCTCCCTATATCAACAAACGCGGCCCGGCACGGTACATTGCCGCGCCAGGCGCGTAAGTTTACGAAATTACAGAGCGTCGACCGGGGTCTTGGTGCGGTCAGCGTTGTAGACGTAGAAGCCCTTGCCGGTCTTGCAGCCCAGGTTGCCGCCGCGAACCATCTTGCGGATCAGCGGGCAGGCACGGTACTTGCTGTCGCCGGTCTCCTTGTACAGAACGTCCATGATGGCCAGGCAGATATCCAGACCAACAAAGTCACCCAGCTCCAGGGGGCCCATCGGGTGGTTGGCACCCAGCTTCATGGCGGTGTCGATACCGGCGATGTCGGAGACACCCTCCATCTTGATGAAGGCGGCCTCGTTGATCATCGGGATCAGGATGCGGTTGACGACGAAGCCAGCAGCCTCGTTGACCTGAACCGGGCTCTTGCCGATCTCGGTGCTGATCTTCTTGATGGCCTCAACGGTCTCAACGGGGGTGTTGACACCGGCGATGACCTCGATGAGCTTCATGCGGTCAGCAGGGTTGAAGAAGTGCATACCGACCAGAGGACGAGACAGGCCCTTGCCGATCTCGGTGATGGACAGAGAAGAGGTGTTGGAAGCGAAAACGCACTCGGGCTTGCAAATTTTATCCAGCTCGCCAAAGGTGGTCTGCTTGACCTTCATATCCTCGAAAGCAGCCTCCACGATCAGGTCGCAGTCAGCGCACAGGTCCTCTTTCAGGCCAGCGGTGATAGCAGCCATGCGGCGGTCGACTTCAGCCTGATCCAGCTTGCCCTTGGCAACCAGCTTGGCATAGCCAGCGGCGATCTTGTTCTTGCCGCCCTCGGCCCACTCCTGCTTGATGTCACACAGAGCAACGGTGTAGCCCTCGACCTGTGCGAAAGCCTTTGCAATACCCTGGCCCATAGTGCCAGCGCCAATAACGCCTACCTTCATAGTAGTTACCTCCAATTTAAGATAAAAGATAATAGATAAAAGATAAAAAAACCTGTGTGCGCGCTGCGCACGATTTTAAGATTTATCTAAAATTAGTTGTTCGTGAAAACCGGCTTCGGTTTCGGCTTCTCGCGGCTCAGGAAGCAGCCCATGCCCTCGACCTGGTCGTGGGTCTCGAAGCAGTCGCCAAACAGCTTCTCCTCGACTTCAACAGCTTTCTCGATGGGCAGGCTGATGCCGTCGTTGATAGCCTTTTTGCAGTTGCGCACGGCGATGGGAGCGTTCTTGGCAATTTTGCCAGCCAGCTTCAGCGCGGCGGGCATCAACTCTTCCTGGGTGTACACAGCGTTCACCAGGCCGATGCGCAGGGCTTCTTCCGCCTTGATGTTCAGGGCAGAGTAGACCAGCTGCTTTGCCATGCCCATGCCGACGAGACGTGCCAGGCGCTGGGTGCCGCCGAAGCCCGGGGTGATGCCCAGGCCCACTTCCGGCTGGCCGAACACGGCGTTGTCGGAGCAGAGGCGGATATCGCAGCTCATGGCCAGTTCATTGCCGCCGCCCAGCGCGAAGCCGTTGACAGCTGCGATGACAGGCAGCGGGAAATGCTCGATCATCAGGAACACATCGTTGCCCAGCTTGCCGAAAGCCTCGCCCTCGGCCTTGGTCATAGTGGACATGGAGCCGATGTCAGCACCGGCAACGAAGCTCTTGTCGCCAGCGCCGGTCAGCACGACACAGCGGACGGTGTTCTGATCGATGGCCTCAAAGGCGGCCTTCAGGTCAGCCAGAACCTCCGGGTTCAGCGCGTTCAGCGCCTTCGGGCGGTCGATGGTCAGGACGGCAACAGCATCCTGAATTTCGGTAGTAACAAAGGACATTTTTAATTCCTCCGGTAATTACATCTCAACGATGGTGGCGCAGCCCATGCCGCCGCCGATGCACAGGGTAGCCAGGCCCTTGTGAGCGCCGCGATGCTTCATGGCGTACAGCAGGGTGACCAGAATACGGGCGCCGGAAGCGCCGACGGGATGGCCCAGCGCAATAGCGCCGCCGTTGACGTTCAGCTTCTCCTGGTCGAAGTGCAGAGCCTCGCCGACGGCAACAGACTGAGCGGCAAAAGCCTCGTTGGCCTCGATCAGATCCATGTCGGCAACGGTCAGGCCGGTCTTGGCCATGACCTTCTTGGTGGCGGCGATGGGGCCCAGGCCCATGACCTCAGGCTCAACACCGGCCAGAGCGCCGGCAACCCAGGTAGCCAGAGGCTCAACGCCCAGCTCCTTGGCCTTCTCCTCGCTCATGATGACCAGAGCGGCAGCGCCGTCGTTGATGGCGGAGGAGTTGGCGGCGGTGACGATGCCGTCCTTCTTGAAGCAGGGCTTCAGCTTGCCCAGAACCTCCATGGAGCTCATGCGGGGGCCTTCGTCGGTATCAAACACGGTGTCGCCCTTCTTGCCCTTGATGACAACGGGAACGATCTCGTCCTTGAAAGCGCCGTCGGCGATAGCCTTGGCGGCCTTCTCCTGAGAATGGAAGGCAAACTCGTCCAGCTGCTCACGGCTGATGGGGTTGTAGCCGTACTTCTTCTGGTAGGTCTCATTGGTGCAGACGTTCTCGGCGGTCATGCCCATGTGCATGTTGAAGCCGGTGGCATCCCACAGAGCGTCGTTGACCATCGTGTCGACCAGCTCGCTCTTGCCCATGGGGGAGCCCATGCGGTAGCCATAGCGGCCCTTCATCATGGCAAACGGGGCCATGTCCATGTTCTCCATGCCGCCTGCAACGACGATGTCGGCATCGCCGGCCTCGATCATCTGGGCAGCCATGTTGACACAGTTCAGACCGGAGCCGCAGACCACGTTGACGGTGACAGCAGGGGTCTCGATGGGCAGACCAGCCTTCAGAGAAGCCTGACGTGCAACGTTCTGGCCCAGGCCAGCCTGGATAACGCAGCCCATGTAGACATGGTCGACCTGCTCGGGCTTGACGTGTGCGCGGTCCAGAGCCTCCTTGATGACAATGGAGCCCAGCTCTGCAGCGGGGACATTGGCGAGGGTGCCGCCGAACTTACCGATGGCAGTACGGCAGGCGCTGGCAATGACGATCTTTTTCATAAGTAGCCTCCTAAAATAAGTCTCTTTTGGATGGACTATTGAGTAACTATCTATCTTCAAGCCGACGATACGTGCGGCATGAATGCGCTATAACTCCCCTGCTTCCCTCTTGACGATGAGGGCCTTTTCAACGTTGCGGGGCACAAAGCGGGAAACATCCTGCCCATAGTGGGCAGCCTCCCGCACGATGGTGGAGGAAAGGTAACTCCACTTGATGGCCGTCGCCAGGAACACTGTCTCGATCTCGGGCATCATGGCGAAGTTCGTGTGGGCCAACTGAATCTCATTCTCGAAATCCGTGACTGCCCGCAGGCCGCGCACCATGACGGTCGCGCCCTTCTGCTTGGCGAAGCTGACCGTCAGGCCGTTGAAGGAGTCGATCTCGACGTTCGGGATATTCTTGCAGGCATCCCGCAGCATGGCAACGCGCTCCTCGACCGTGAAAAGCGGGGTCTTGGCACTGTTGACCAGCACCGCGACGATCACTTTGTCAAACATACGGCTGGAGCGCTTGATAATATCGAGATGCCCGTTGGTGACGGGGTCGAAGCTGCCGGGATACATGGCAATGGTTGGCATGAATGTGTGAACCTTTCGGTTTGGAATAACGCCCTACCTGTTAAAAATTAAACAACTTTAGGGGTAAAGCTAGGCACCTGCGCCGACGCTGGCTCTTTGGTTGTCCATTGGGTCAGGAAGTACGGCGGACTGGTGCCGCTGCGGTCAAGTGTCCTTGAACCGCTACTATAGTTTTACCATCTTGTTAAGGTTTTGTCAATGACGAATTTGTTGAAATTCAGTCAAATTTGAGAAAAAACCCAAGCTGACTACCTATTTATATAGGCAGACGCAGAAAAAAATCTTTTTTGGACAGTTTATCGGCTCCATTTGTAGGGGCGGGCATCGAACCCTGCGAAGCGGGAAACGTCGAAAAAACAATTTTTTAACACCCTTCTCCCCTTCCCCCTCTTGACCCATGGACCATAACGTGTTATTATTTTAACATACGGGGCTTTGAGAGCGTCCCGCGTCTGAAAGAGTAAAACGAGGTGCTGTAAAATGAATTTTGAGGACCTGATCGCAAAAGTAAAGACCTGCGGCAAGCAGAAGCTGGCCGTTGCCGCTGCCGAGGACGACGCTGTCCTGGAGGCTGTTGACGCTGCCCACAAGCAGGGCATCGCCGATGCAATCCTCGTCGGTGACGAGGCTGCCATCCGCAAGATCGCGGCCGAACTGAACATCGACCTCTCCGACTATGAGATCATCAATGAGCCTGACAAGGTGCAGGCTTCTCTCAAGGCCGTCAAGCTGGCCCACGACGGCGTGGCCAATATGTACATGAAGGGCCTGCTGGATACCAAGACTTTCCTGAAGAGCGTGCTCGACAAGGAAGTTGGCCTGCGCACCGGCAACACCCTGTCCCACGTCGCCGTGTTCGAGGTCAAGGGCATCGAGCAGCTGCTGTTCCTGACCGACGTCGCCTTCATGACCTACCCGACATTGGAAGATAAAGTACATATCATCGAGAATACCGTTGCTGTGGCCCATGCCTGCGGCGTCGAGTGCCCCAAGGTTGCGCCCTTGGCCGCTGTTGAGGTCGTCAACCCGAAGATGCCCTGCACCGTCGATGCCGACGAGCTGCGCAAGATGAACGCCGAGGGCAAGATCACCGGCTGCGTCGTCGACGGCCCCCTGTCCATGGACATTGCCATCGACCCCGAGGCTGCCCACCACAAGGGCGCCCAGGACCGCCCGGCCGCCGGCCATGCGGATATCCTGCTGTTCCCCGACATCCAGGCGGGCAACCTCGTCTACAAGACGCTGGTCCACACCGCCGACTGCAAGAACGGCTGCATCCTGACCGGCACCAAGGTACCCGCCATCCTGACCAGCCGCAGCGATTCCTTCCAGACGAAGGTCAACTCCATCGCGCTGGCCGCTGTTGTTGCGGCTGGACTGAACCAGTAAAAAATGCCTTCCCCCGAGGGGCTGCGCCCGCAGGCGCGTGTCGGAGCGCAACCGCCGAAGGCGGCTCTTAGCGCGTAGACTGAAGGTGGCCGAAGGCCGGATGAGGGGCGAGTTTGCGGCAGCCATCCATTGGCGGGCAATCACAATAAGGCTGCCCCTCATCAGCGGCCTGCGGGCGGCAGCTTCCCCCCTTGGGGGAAGCCAAAGAATGTAAAAAGGAGACGTTCACAATGTCCATCAAAACTCTGGTCATCAATCCCGGCTCCACCTCCACCAAGGTCGGTGTGTTCGAGGATGAGACCCTGCTGTTTGAAGAAACGCTGCGCCACCCCACCGAGGAAATCGCCAAGTATGCCAGCGTCATCGACCAGAAGGACTTCCGAAAGGAGATCATTCTGGACTTCCTGAAAGAAAAGGACTGCGATCCCAAGACCCTCAACGTCATCGTGGGCCGCGGCGGCCTGCTCAAACCCATCCCCGGCGGCACCTATGCCGTCAGCGATGCCCTGCTGGCTGACCTGAAGGCCGGTGTCCAGGGCCAGCACGCCTCCAACCTGGGCGGTATCCTCGCCCGCGAGATCGGTGATTCCCTGGGCGTGCCCAGCTACATCGTTGACCCCGTCGTCGTTGATGAATTGACCGATAAGGCGCGCATTTCCGGTATGCCGGAGCTGCCCCGCCGCTCCATCTTCCACGCGCTGAACCAGAAGGCCGTTGCCCGCCGCTTTGCCAAGGAGAACGGCAAGCGCTACGAGGATCTGAACCTCATCGTCATCCACATGGGCGGCGGCGTCTCGGTCGGCGCCCATGACCACGGCAAGGTCGTGGATGTGAACAACATTCTCGACGGCGAGGGCTGCTTTAGCCCCGAGCGCAGCGGCACCGTGCCTGTCGGTGATCTGGTCAAGATGTGCTTCAGCGGCAACTACACCCAGCAGGAGGTCTACAAGAAGATCTGCGGCAACGGCGGCTTTAACGGCTACCTGCACACCAACGATGCCCGTGAGGTCGGCAAGATGGCGGAGTCCGGCGACGCGCTGGCAAAGCAGGTCTGGGAGGCATTCTTCTACCAGATTGCCAAGGATGCCGGCGCTATGGCCGCTGTCCTGCACGGCAAAGTAGACCAGATCATCCTGACAGGCGGCATTGCCTACAACCCCTTCACCGCCAAGACCCTGACCGATTACCTCGGCTGGATCGCCCCTGTCACCACCTACCCCGGCGAGGACGAGCTGCTTGCCCTCTGCCAGGGGGCTCTCCGTGTCATGACCGGCGAGGAAGAAGCGAAGAACTACTAATTTAATAATAGTAGTGCCCCTGACAGCAACCATGCTGCCAGGGGCATTTTGCGTTTGTAAGGGGCGGCGTCCTCGACGCCCTATGGTGTGGTGAGAGATATACAGTGCAAGAGCGGCCCGCGCCCCCCCGGGAGGGATAAATCCCATCCACTGCGACTAAAACAGATGTGCCAACAACTTTTTTACGGCGGGTATCCTGCCGATACGCCAGAACACTACCGCCCCGAGTACCCGCAAAAGGATAGCGTCCACGTCAAACCGGAATGGTGCGGTATCGGTGCGCACAAACAGCTGCGTGACCTCGATTACACTGCCGCCCAACACGGCAAGCCAGACGGCGGCCGCTGCCCCGCGCCAGCGGGACGAGATGCGCGGCAGCAGCAGAACCGGCACGGAAAACACGAAAAAGTTCAACCAGAAGGCAAAATGTCCGCGGAACGCATACCCGCCGCCGTTCAAGTATCCCTGCCCCGGCACCAGACAGAGCAGGTACTGCATGATTTGCCGAAGCGGCACCAGATTTACATTTGCCTGCCACGACGGGTCGCGCCAGAAATCCAGCACCGGGAACGCTACACATCCGGAAAATGCTGTGGCAAAGTACAAATCGAACAGCCACAGCCCAGCCACGGCCATAGCAGATGCACGGCGAAAGGCCCGCGTTTCCGCCAGGCCATCCGTGCAGAGCAGGCGCAGCAGCCAAAAGGCGAATGTCGCAAAAACAAACGGCAGAACGACAAGCAGTAGCAGAGACGTTACGCTAAGACCATGGATGCCAGCCCCGCCCATCAACAGCCGCAGAAATTGCAGAGATAAAAACGCTGCAGCAAACAGCAGCAACCCGGCCAGCACTGTGCAGGCACGGCGGCGGCGCAGCTGCGGGCCAAGCTCCCGCGTGTAGCTGGCAAGCTGTTCCGCTGTGCGTGTCTCGGCGGCCTGTACCGCAGGCGGCTGGGGCTGGCTCTCCCCTGCCAGCAGCTCACCAACGCTGACGTCCAAAGCAGCGGCCAACGGCAGCAAAAACGAAACATCCGGCAGACCCTTTCCTGTCTCCCAACGGCTGACTGCTTTGTCCGTCAGTTGAAGTTTGTCGGCCAGCTGGCGCTGCGTCCAGCCCTTGGCGCGGCGTTCGGCGGCGATAAACGTTCCAATTTTTGTAGCATCCATAAGAAAACCCTCCTGTATTGTTTTGCCCTTATCATAAAGAAACACGCCGATTTTGGCAACCTATGCTTCATAGAATTGCGCAAAATCAGCGTGTGTATGATACTTACTTATTCTGACTTGTTCTCGTTCTTCCCCAATTCCAACTGCCTGAAGCCCTCGCCGTGGACTTCGTTGGATTGGAGCATGATGATGAAACAGCCGGGGTCGATGGCTTGGACAGCGTGCTCGATCTCGTACAGTTGCTTGTTGGAGCAGGCACAGAGCACCACGTCCTTCGGCTGGCCGCCGTAGCCGCCGCGGCCCTGCAAAATCGTCGAGCCGCGGTCCGCTACCCGGTCAATCTCAGCACAGGCGGCCACACCGTCGTCGGTGATGATCATTGCCAGCATCGACGACGAGAAGCCGAACATCATCTTGTTGATGACGGCGGACACAATGAAATTGAACATGATACCGTAGATAATAGAATCCACATCCTGGAAAACCGCGCCGTTGAGCAGAATGACCGCCAGCGCCGCCGCAAAGGTGATGTTGCCAAACGGCAGGTGCGGGTGCTTGGCCTTGATGCCCATGGTGATGAAGTCCAGACCGCCGGTACTGGAATTGTTCATGTAGATCAGCGCGTCGCCGATGCCGCCCACCACGCCGCCGCAGATTGTGGCCAGCAGGCGGTCGCCCTGGTAGACCGGCATGAGCGGCAGCAGATAGTCGGTGAACACCGCAAACAGCACCATGCAGTAGACACTGCGAATAAAGAACGATTTGCCGAGCAATTTATACGTGCAAAGGATAATGGGAATGTTGATGAGCACATTGCTCAAACCCATGGGGATGCCGAACAGGCGGTACAGAATGGCGCAGATGCCCGCAACGCCGGTGACGGGGACTTCGGACGCGACCGCAAAGCTGTAAATGCCCGCCGCCGAGATAAAGCAGCCCAGCGTTTGCAGTAGGAAGTTCACGGATTTGTTTTTCGTCATAGGGGATCCTCCTCAACAAAAAGGCCGGGAGCAAACAATGCTGCTCCCGGCCAAGCGTTTTACGCTCAAACGTTCTTTTTAATCTTGGATGCGCTGTATGTGTTCAGGGCGGAACTGTTCAGGTTATGCTCCAGTGCGGCACCGGCGGCGTACAGCTCGCTCTGGATGTCGGTGGACTTCATGCTGCTCAACAGGTCGTACATACTGTTCAGCTCGTCCACAGTGTAGGTCTTGAACGGATCAATCTTACGGGCAACCAGAATCGTCGTGCCCAGGTTGATGGTGGTCCAGTGGTTCAGCCCGGCCTCGTCCAGCGGGTCGGTCAGGTTGTTGTACTCGTCGCTGCCGTAGCTGCTCAGGTCGTCCGGCGTGTACAGCTGGGAAGCTGCGTAGTAAACGGCCTGGCTGGCGTCCAGACTGCTGCCCATGGCGGCCATCGCCTGCGGCACATAGGTCATGGCGGCGGTGTACAGGGCGCTGTTGCTGGCGGTCTCGGCGGTGGCGGTCGTGTTCAGTTCAGCCATGCAGCTTTCGGCGGTGGCCATGATGGCGGCCTTCTGGTCGTCATCGGCCATCGAGTAGGTGGAGTAATCCACCAGCGGGAACTGCACAGCCTCGATGTAGTAGCAGTCGTTGTTGACGAAGTCGGTGTACTCGTCCTCGGCCACAGGCGTCGTACCGTCGGGGCCGTAGGTCATCTTCAGCAGAGCCTTGGCCTTCTGGGCGTTGAGCAGGTAGGTCTGCAGACTCGTCTTGGAAATGCCATTGGCGGTATACAGGTCGCCGTTGGTGGACCACAGGTTGTCGGCCGTGTCGGCGGCCTCGGCGGTAGCGGCGTCATCCAGCACGCCGTTCATCTCGGTAAAGCGGCGCTCGACCTCGGCGTAGTAGGAAATGGCGCGGTCGGTCAGCTTGGCAACATACTCACTGCCGGTGGCGGTGACTTCCTCATCACCGATGGTGCCGGTGCAGGTGGCCTTCAGCACGGCCTTGACGTCGGAGGCAGTCTCGCCGGTGGCAAGCTCTGCCGCGTTGGCGGCGGTGTTGTAGGAGTTGTACTGGGCCAGCAGGTAGATACCGGCCGGGATCTCGATCCCGCCGATGGAGCCGACGGTGGACGGCGTGGACATGGCGCAGCCAGCCAGCGCCAGCACCATGGAAACAGCCATGGCAAGGCTGAACAGCTTGGTTTTAATGGAACGCATGGATTTGGTTCTCCCCTTTATGATTGGCTTTGCGGCACAACGCCGCAGCATAAATGATATTATACCGCATTTTTGCCGCTATTGCAACCCCTGCGGGGGTGTGATATACTTGTGAAAAATGTGTGAGGGCACCTATGTAGGGGCCGCACATGTGCGGCCCGCAACTTTCCCGTGAACGACCGCCTGTTTTACACGCAGGGGCCGGGCATACCCGGCCCCTACAAAGCTACCGAGGAGATTCACTATGCTTTTAACCGCCGAACTCGACAGATTATCCGCCACCGATTGGCAGCCGTTTTTTGCGCAGGAGCGGGCAAAGCCGTATTTTGCGGAATTGGACGCCTTTGTGACGGCGGCTGCAGCGGAAAAGACCGTCTACCCCGCGCCGGAAAATATCTTTGCGGCGTTCCGCGCCTGCCCGGCATCGTCGGTGCGGGTGGTCATTCTGGGGCAGGACCCCTACCATGAACCGGGCCAGGCCATGGGGCTTTCCTTCTCGGTGCCGGACGGCTGCAAGGCCCCGCCGAGCCTGCGCAACATCTTTAAGGAATTGGAAAGTGAGTTCGGCCCCGGCTGTGCCGCCCACACCGACCTGACCCCCTGGGCGCAGCAGGGCGTGCTGCTGCTGAACACCGTGCTGACCGTAGAGCAGGGCGCGGCCAACGCCCACGCGGGCCATGGGTGGGAGACGTTCACCCGCGCGGCGCTGGAATACGCCGCCGCTGCAGGCACGGCCCCGCTGGCCGCCGTGCTGTGGGGCAAGCCCGCCCAGAAATACGCGGCGATTTTTGAGAAGGCCGCCGCCCGCCGCCCGGTGCTGGTGCTGGAATCTGCCCACCCCAGCCCGCTTTCGGCCTACCGCGGGTTCTTTGGCTCGGCACCGTTTGGCAAAGTAAATGCTTTTTTAGAAAACAACGGTGTATCGAAAATTGACTGGCATCTGCCCGCAAACGCAACCCACAGTTGACAGATTGCCGGGGCCGATTTATGGTGTGCAACCGGGGATTCTGGTAGGATAAGGGCAAGGAAATTGAAGGAGGTACACCCAAATGATCTTTGCAGACAAACTTATCACCCTGCGCAAAAAGGCGGGCTGGTCCCAAGAGGAACTGGCCGAGAAACTGAACGTGACCCGGCAGTCGGTATCCAAGTGGGAGGGCGCACAGTCTGTACCCGACATTGACAAAATCTTGCAACTGAGCTGCCTGTTCGGCGTGACGACCGACTACCTTTTAAAAGACGACGTGGCCGAGCCGGAGTACACCGAGGACGATACCTCTCCCCTGCCCCGGGTGACGCTGGCCCAGGCGAACGACTACCTTGCCAAGACGCAGGCCAACGCGCCGAAGCTGGCGCTGGCAACGGCGCTCTGCATCATCAGCCCCATTCCGCTGCTGGCGCTGGGGACGCTGAGCGAGACCGGCCTGTTCGGCATCTGGGATGACCTGGCGGGGGGCATCGGCCTCATTGCGCTGCTGGTCATTATCGCCGCAGCGGTGGCTATCTTCATGCAGTGCAGCGCGTCGGTGCGGGCGTATGAATTTTTGCAAAAGCAGGCCATTGAGACTGAGTACGGCGTCACCGGCCTTGCGAAGGAGCGCCGCGACGCCTTTGCGCCGCAGTACGACAAGGCCAACATCCTCGGCACGGTGCTCTGCGTTTTGTCGGCGGTGCCGGTGTTTGCTGCCATGATGGTTGGTGCGTCGTTTTTGGTGTCGGCGTCCATCTGCCTGGTGCTGGCCCTGGTGGCCTGCGGCGTCTACGCCTTTGTGCGGGTGGGCACGGTGCAGGACGCCATGGATCAGCTGTTGGAGGAGGGCGACTACACCCGCCCAAACAAAGCCATCAAGAGCCGCATAAACGCGCTGACTGCCGCCTACTGGCTGGTGGTGGTCGCCATCTTCCTGTGGTACACCTTTGGCCCCCAGGGAAACGGCCAGCCGCAGTACAGTTGGTTCATCTGGGCCATCGGCGGCGTGGTGTACGCCGCGCTGGTAATTGCGGTCAAGGCGTTTATGAAGAAGAATCGGTGAAAATAAAAAAGCCTTCCCCAAGGGGAAGGCTCTTTTTATATCAGCCCAAAATGTTCCAGCGCCTTCGCCAAGCCGTCTTTCATAATATCATCCGTGACATAATCCGCGGCCTGCTTGGCGGTATCACAGGCGTTGCCCATGGCGACGCCGATGCCCGCATAGTCCAGCATCGTCACATCATTGCCGCCGTCACCAAAGGCGATGCATTGCTCCCGGGTCAGCCCCAGGTGCGCCAGCGTGTGGGCCAGGCCGTTAGGCTTGCCGCCGCCCTCGGGTAGGATATCGCAAAAATCATCCGCCCAGCGCACAGCCAGGCAGCCGGGGCAGCGGCGCAGGAACTCGGCCTCCTTCTCCGGCGGCAGGAACGCGCTGAGCTGGTAAATATCCTCGTGCTGGATCAGCGCGGCAACATCCCCGGTCCCCAGCTCCAGCTTTTTGGCAAAGTCACGGCTCAAATCGTTGATAAGGTTGAACCGGCAGAAGTCCTTGCCAACAAAACCGACGGACAGCTGTTCTTTTTCGATGTACGGCAGCAGCGTTTGCAGCGATGCCGCCGGGATATACTTGCTGTACAGCAGCTCGCCGTCGGCCAGGTAGCAGTACTGGCCGTTCATCGTGACATAGCCGTCAAAGGGGGTGCCGTCCAGCGCGTGCAGGTACGGCAGATGTACCGGTGGGCGGCCGGTAGCAATAAACGTTTTGACGCCGTTTTTGCGCAGCCGGGCCAGCGCGTCCACCGTTGAGGCGGGCAGGTGCTTGGCCTCAAAAGGCAGCAGCGTACCGTCAATGTCAAAAAATGCAGCTTTGATATCCGCCATGGGGTTACTCCTTCTTCAGATTGCGGCCCATCAGCGCCATCAGGGCGTTGCGGGCTTCGAGCTTGCCGTCGAGGATGGCCTCCACAGCCTGCACGATGGGCATTTCGACTTTGTACTTTTTGGCAAGGTGGCAGGCGGCGGGCAGCGCGTTGATGCCCTCAACGACTTGGCCGACCTCAGTCTTGGCGTCCTCGACGGATTTGCCGCGGCCAATCAGCATACCGGCGTGCAGGTTGCGGCTGTGCATACTGGTACAGGTGACGATCAGATCGCCCATGCCGGACAGGCCCGCAAATGTCTCGGGCTTGCAGCCCATGGCGATGCCCAGACGGGAAAGCTCGGCGTTGCCGCGGGTGATAAGGGCGGCCTTGGCGTTGTCGCCGTAGCCCAAGCCCAGCGCGATGCCGACGGCCAGCGCAATGACGTTCTTGACCGCGCCGCCCAGCTCGGTGCCGCGGCGGTCGTCGTTGGTATAGACGCGGAAGGTCGGTGTGTTGAAAATTTTCTGCACAGTCTTGGCGGCGTCCTCGTCGGCGCTGGCGGCCACGATGGCGGTGGGCATATCGCGGGCGACTTCCTCGGCGTGGGTGGGGCCGGACAGCGCCACGACCCGGGCCGTGCGCTTTGCCTTGGTGAGTTCGTCCTCAATGATCTCACTCATGGTCATCAGGGTCTTATCCTCAACGCCTTTGGCGACATCGACGATGATCTGGCCCTCCGGGATGTGCGGGGCGGCCTTTTTGGCGGTGGCACGCACAAAAGGAGACGGCACCGCAAAGAGCAGAATATCGCGGCCCGTGCAGGCCTCGGCGATATCGGCGGTGTAGTGCATGGCGGCGGGCAGTTCCATACCGGGCAGGTTGGGATGGCGGCGAGTGGTGGAAAGCGATTTCAGCTCTGCCGGGATCGCGCTCCACACGGTCACATCGCGGCCATTGGCGGCCAGCAACCGCGCCAGCGCAATACCCCAGGTGCCGGCACCGAATACGGAAATTTTAGTCATAGAAATAGTTCTCCTTGTAACGAGAAAGTTTGGAATGTAGGGGCGAGCATTGCTCGCACGGGAACCGTGCGGCAGCCTGGCGGGCGACCAATGGCCGCCCCTACCGATGGTTGCCCAGCAGCCCGGCAAACAAGCGGTGCCGTGGCTTGGGGGTGGGGGCGTCCACATCCAGATAGACCCTCTCAAAGCAGTTGACGATGCGGGTGGTGCCGTAGGTGTGCTCCCGCGGGATGGAGGCACCGTAGTTCAGATGGATGTGCCCATGCAGCATATACTGCGGGTGATAGCGGTCCAGCAGCGTGGAAAACGCCGCGAACCCGCGGTGCGGCAGGTCGGTCATGTCGCCGTAGCCGTGCAGCGGCGCGTGGGTGACTAAGATGTCCACCCCGCCGTGGCGGTCGATCTTGCCGCGCAGGCGGTTGACCCGTTTTTTCATTTCGGCTTCGGTAAACTGCCAGGCACCGGTGCGGTAGCGGCAGCTGCCGCCCAGCCCCGCCACCCGAAGGCCGTTGTGGACATAGACCTCGTCATCAATGCAGATGACCCCCTGCGGCGGGAGCAGGTCGTAGCTTTCATCGTGGTTGCCGTGTACGTAGAGGACCGGCATCGGGGCCATGGTGGCTAAGTATTCCAGATAGTGGCGGCTCAAATCGCCGCAGGCGATGATCAGCTCGACCCCTTCCAGCTTGTCCGGGGTGAAATAGTCCCACAGGGCCTTGCATTCCTCGTCGGCGATAGCTAGAATCTTCACAGCTCAGCCTCCTTCTCCACCGGGAGAAGATCGCGGTGGATGCCCTGCATACGGTACATCGGCTTCGCGATATCGGCTAGCTCGTCATATTCGGGAATGTGGCCGTCCACGGCGTCGCACAGATAGTCCATGTGGGCGATCTGCTCCAGGTCCAGCCCATGGCGGCCGCTGTTCTTGACGCTGCCGTCCTGCGCCGTGATGCGGCAGTGGAACGGATCGATCATACCGGAAGTGACGCCGGAACGCAGGATCTGTGCCAGATGGTTGACATCGGGCGGCAGTTCGCGGCTGAGCAGCACGTCCATGACGCCGCTGTTCATGCCCCACCAATAGTTGACGGCGCGGCCGTCGGTGCCGGATTTATCCCGCACCCAGCCGCCGTTCAAAACGGTGCGGATGACATTCTCGTAGAACTGGCCCCAGTGCCAGAACGGCGTAGCCAGGTCCTGCAATACGCCGCCGGGGCGCACCAAAAATGTGCCGAACTCCCGCTGCGGGCGGTTGGGCATCGGTGCGTCGCGGCCCGAAATAACCGTGATGCCCTTCTGGGTGAAGGTGTGCAGCGGGTCAGCCTGGTCAGGCAGGCAGGTCCACAACAGCTCAATGCGGGCGCGGGGATTCGCCATGCGGGCGCCCAGCGCAAAGGCGTTGATGTTGGCGGGTACGCCAAAGCTCGGGTAGTCGGCCACATAGCCGATGCGGTCCGTGCCCGCCATGGCACCGGCAATCGCGCCGGTGATGAACTTGGCCTCGTACACGCGGGTGTAATAGGTGCGGATGCTGGCGTAGGGCATCTCCATCGAGCAGTTCAGAATGCGAACCTGCGGGTGCTTGACGGCGGCGCGTAGGGACGCACCCACCAGCTTGGGGCTGGTGGTGAAAACAACGTCTGCGCCGTCGGCGATGGCCTGCTCGACCAAGGCATCGGCGTTCTCACCGGGGACTGCGTTGAAGTAGGCGGTCGTCTCGACCTTGCCCGCAAATACGGTGTCCAACTGGGTACGTCCAAACTCATGCTGGCTCGTCCAGGAGCTGGTCCCGGGGGTGCGCTCGTGGACAAAAGCAACTTTCAAGTGGCTGGGTGCGGTGTGTTTGCCGGGCAGAATGCGGTCCAACAGCCCGGTCTGCTTCGGCTCGGCGGGTTTGTCGCTGACACGCACGGGGTCAGCTTTTTGCAGGGCCAGCACATCGTCCCACAGGGCGTCGAGCTTCTCGCTCAACTCATTGGGGCTGAGCTTGGCAAGCTCCTCTTTGGTGTAAACACGCAGCAACAGCAGCAGTACGTCGCCCACTGTGCAGCGCAGTTTTGCGCCGCCGTGGGCCAGAAAAGCCTTTTCGACCCAGTTGTAAAGGGATAATACCTCGGCGCGGTCGTCGCCGCTCCACTTTTCATCCGGGCCTTTGCCCAGGATTTTTTGCAGGCGGGCATAGCTGCCGGGCTTGGTGAAGGTGAGCAGATAGTTCTGTGTGATGGGGTAAAAGTGCATGAACTCGTAGTACATCTGCACGGCGGGGTCGTCGCTGTACTGCGGCACGACGCGGGTCACATTGCCCAAGATACTGCTGGCATCGAAGAACTTCAGCACGCTGACGCGCTTGTTGCCCTCCTGCACATAGAAGCGACCCATGTACTCATAGCAGCGGATGGGGTCGCGGATGCCCTCTTCCAGATGAGACAGGCAGAGGTTGACCCACTTACTGGCAAACTCGGTCTTGAGGTCCAGCAGCGGCATAAAGTTGGATGCGAACGCTGCGGTGCGGCCAGTCGTTTTGGTGCCCACCAGCAGATTCAGCGGGATATCCACCTGGCCGAGGGGAATTTGATTTTCCACCGGGACATTTTGCAGGATATCGTCCAGCACAGGCAGAAACGGCGATTGCCCGGCAAGCATTTTCTCCCGGTAATCGCGCAGTGCCAGCTTTTGGGCTTTCAGGTACAGTTCATTTCCCTCGTTGCGGTTCACAGCCGGTCGCCTCCTCGATTCTTATACAACAGATACAAAATTATTATAACACATATGTGCGGAATATACAAAGATTTTTGCAATTACCCTGTATGCACCGCCTTCGGGTACACCTTATACATTCGGTCATTGTCGTAGTGCTCGTCTAAATAAGTTTCGATGCTGTTCGCGGCGGGAACGCCGTTCAGGCGGTCGTTGTAGCGCACCAGCGCAGCCGAGCTGACGACCATATCCGCCGCCATGAACACGCAGAGCGCCCAGGTCAGCACCGTGCCGAAGCGGCGGGGTAGCTTTTCGATGGCGGCAGAAATCGGCGGGTACAGCACTTTGAACCACGCCACCGCCGCAAAGCCCCAGAAGAAGCAGTACAGCAGGTTGATACGCCCGCCCAAATTGAACGGTATCGCGCTGTAATCCCAGAACACCGCGCCGAACACGACCTCGGTAAAGACGCTGCACAGGTACTCATAGGCGCCGCCCAGCAGCGTGCCGGTGACAAACAGCCAGCTGGCGGGTTTGTCCTTGTAGCGGTAGAGCAGCTGTGTGACCAGCGCGATGGCGAGGCCCCACACGATGGAAAACGGGCCCCACACCACGCTGGAACGGCTCATCCATTCGCCGCCTGTGATGCGGCAGAAAATGGTCTCGGTGATATCGCCCAAGAACGCGCCGATGAAGAACAGCAGAATGATTTTGTAGGGGCTGCACCCGGCGGCAAAGGTGCCGCTCTGCTGCCGTTCGGGGCGGGCAAAGGTCAGGGCCGGGTGGGCTTTGGCCATACGGCGCTCCACACGATCCAGGATCCACATACCGCCGCGCACCGTCATGTTGGCAAGGCGGTTCTCGATGGCCTCGGCGGCGGGCCACTTGTAGCGCAGGCCCGCCATAGCCAGCAGCGTGCCGACCAGATCAATGCCCAGCACCACCAGCGATGCCCACAGCGCTACGGCGGCCAGGCCATGGGGGATCAGGCTGAACAGCGCCAGCAAAAGCGGGTTGCCCCACTTGAGCAGCACGACGCCCAGCACGCCCCAGGTGGCCGATGCACCCAGGCAGATGTAACCGTCCAGGTTGAACGGCATAGCGCTGTAATCCCACCAGCGGGTGTGGGAGGTGCGCTCCAAAATGTGCCCGCCGATCCACTCAATGACGGTGGCATAGACGGCGCTGAACACAAAGAGGAAGAACCAGCCGTCGCGGCTCATATCCCCCAAAGCAAACGTGATGACCAGACCGCCGATGCCGTACAAAATGCACAGCGGGCCGCTCAGAACGCCCCGGTCCTGGTACTTGCGGCGGACCGCCGCCGTAAAGACGACCTCCCCCACCCAGCCCAGGAACGAGTAAGTGAAAAATAGAAATGCGATTTGGTAGAATGTCATAAAGGTAACTCCTGTTTAGGGGATAACGTTTGCAGGGGCGGATGCAGGCATCGACCCCTACGCGGAGGGAAGTTCTCTTTCCTTTTTGCTGAATACACACCCGCAGTAATCCTGCCGGTACAACCCATACTCGGCGCTCAACTGTAAACTGCGCTTGTAGCCGTCCTTTTTGCGGAACTCACTGGGCAAAAACGGCACGCCGTACTGCTTGCCCAGTTCGGTGCCCAGGTCGTTCAGGCGGATAGGATCCTTCATGGGCGAGATGGACAGCGTCGTGCAGTACCAGTCAAAGCTGTGCGCGGCGGCATAGCGGGCGGCCTGTTCCAGCCGAAGCCGGTAGCAGACCGTGCAGCGTGCGCCCTTCTCCGGTTCGCTCTCCAGTCCCTTCACGGCGGTGTAAAACTCCTGCGGGTCGTAGGGCAGCTCCACCACCGGGTAGTGGTAGCCCGCCTCATCCACAAAGCGTTCCAGCTCGGCCTCCCGGCGGTGGTACTCCTCCGGCGGGTAGATGTTGGGATTGTAGTATAAGATCGTGATGTCGAAATGCGCGGCCAGGCGTTCCAGTGTCGCGCTGGAACAGGGCGCACAGCAGGCGTGCAGCAAGAGCTTTGGCCGCGTGCCGTCCAGTGTGCGCAGGACCTTTTCCATTTCCAGCTGATAGTTGATGCGGTTTGGCATGAAGAAACCTCGTTTTTAAACGGTGACGGCCACGCGGCGCTTGCGGCGGGCGAACACACTGTACCCCACCGTGCCCAGCAGGCTCAAGGCGGAAATGACCTCGAACACGCGCCAGAAGCCGGGGGCCTGGTACCAGACACGCACAGTGCCGGTGTAGTTGGCGGGAATCGTAAGCACAATACGCTCGTTCTCGCCGCTGGTGACGGTAAAGGGTTGGTCGTTTTCGTCGGCCGCGTAGTAGTTGCCGTAGTTAAAGATAGGCAGCGAAATGGTTGCCTCGCCGCCGTCGTTCTGTACGCTTACGTAGGCGACGCCCTGCTTTTTCTCATAGCTGACCAGGTGCAGGTCATCGCTGCCCGGCTTGGGCTGCGCCCAGATCGTCTCGTAGGAGCTGGTGCCGTCGATGAGGTACTCCCCCACGCCGATGCAGCTCGTCGGGTTTTCGTAGCTGAACACATTGTAGCTGACCTCGCGCTGGCCGTTGAGCATCTGCGCCTGCATGGCCCCGGTCATAAACAGGGCGGCAGCGGCCAGCACTACGGTGGCGGTCAGCCCCAGGCGGCGGTCACGCGCCGTCAGCAGCTTGACGGCCATAACGACCGCCAGGCAGAGCAGCACCGTCGCCAGCGAGAGGAAACGCCACGGATACTGGAACAGCCCGGCCAGCTTGCCCGCCGTGCGGCCCAGCGTGGTCTGCACGTAATCCCAGGGGAAGATGTGCAACGCTAAAAACACCGTCAGCGCAAAGAACCCGGCGGCCGTCGTCAGGATGGACGCGGCCTGGCCCTGGGCGTCGCGGCGGCGCAGCAGGCAGAACACGACCAGCCCCAGCCCCAGAATCAGCGGCAGCCCCAGCGAGAGCATCATGTCGGGGTTCGTGCCCGCATCTGCGCCCGCAAAGCCGTTGTAGAAGGGGTTGAACAGCTGTATCAGGTAGAGGCCCTGGAACTGAATTTTGCCGATCAGCGGGCCATTGACCATGAAGGGAATCGACGAAGTGGAGAGGAAGAACGGCACCAGATACCACGCGCTCAACCCCACGGCCAGCAGTGCGGCCTTGACCCAGGCAAGCAGGCGCGCGGGGCGCAGCGTCTCCCGCAGGCGCAGCAGGCAGAAGAGGATGAGCAGCAGCGCCGTCAACTCGCAGGAGAGCAGATGGCTCTGCACCATAGCCGCCATGCCCAGCGACATGGGCAGCCAATCGGCAAAGCGGGGCTTGTCCCTGGTGTAGATGCCGTACAGGCCCGCCAGCACCAGCGGGAAGAAGGCCATGGCCGTGAATTCGCCCGCAGCGGCGCGGGTGTAGACGCAGACGAGCCGGTAGCAGGACAGGGTGTAAAGCAGCGCCCCCAGCAGGCCCAGGCGGCGGCTGGCCGCGATTTTGGCAAAGCTGTAATAGGCAATGGCGCAGGTGGCCAGCGTCACAGCAAACAGGTAGATTTGGTAGCAGGTGCGCAGCGGCAGCCACAGGTTGTACAGCAGCGCGGGCAATAGCAAAAACAGCTCGCAGTAGCACAGCGGGTTCGCGTAGCCGTAGCCGTTCAGCGTCGTGGTGGTGAACCGCACCGGGAACTGCCCATAGGACAGCTCCGCCGCCATGGCAGAAATGCGCTGCAGGTGGTAGTCCATATCGTGGCCGAAGTAGAGATAATTGCTGAACAGCGGCAGGCAGGCAAACGCCGTGATGGCGATGAGCGCCAGCGGCAGCCGCAGGGCACGGCGTCTGGCAGCGCCCTCCTCCCCTGTTTTGGCAAACAGCAGCCAGAGCAGGAAGTCCACGACCGCGAAGAACAGCGCAAAGCCCAGCAGCCGGGTGACGCGGTAGATGGGCTGCTCGGTCAGGGTGATGGCGTAGAGATAGAGCTGGCCCTGGCCGTTGTAGTGCAGCGTGGCGGCCAAATCGTTGAGCTGTGCGCCGCTGCTGACCCACAGCCGGGTAGTCAGGGTGCGGTGGCAGTCATCCAGCCGCAGGGTGTCGGCGCTGACCGCCGAGGGAACCATGGCGCTGGAAAAGCTCAATGTACCGGCGGAATTGAGCATATTGAAGGTGGGCGCGTCGGGTGTCTGGCAGGAAAAATACTGCACCGTCACCTCATACGCGCCGGACCGCACCGCCTGCCCGGCAGAAGGGAAATCCAGCGGGTCACTGGTCTGGAAGTTCGTCTGGTTCCACACCTGGAAGTGATCCCCCTCGTTGGAGGCAATGTCCGGGAAGGGGTTTTCGAACAGGTCAGGGGTCATCGTCAGCTTGTAAGGCGCACCGAACAGCCCGGCCGCCAGCACGCAGAGCACGGCCAGCTCCACCGCCAGCAGGGCAGCGAACAGCCGGTTGCGCTTGCAGAAAACAAAGAAATGTTTCATCCGTAAATCCTCTTTTAGTTAGCCGTCCCAGATCATGAGCTTGGCATTCACGATACCGCTGTCCTCCACGGTGGCAAGGTAGTCGCCGTTGGCGTCCCGCGGGGTCTGGGTACAGTCCAGCAGGCAGATGGCGCGGGCTTCCTCGGTGCCGTCGGCCAGGCGGACTTTGTACTTGATGACTGCATTATCGGGCACGCAGGCGCTCTGCACATAAACCTGCACGCCGTCCATCAGGTCACTGTCGGCGCTTTGCAGCCTGCCGCACCAGGCCAGGTCGTACCCGCCGTACTTGCGGTAGGTCTGGTAGGCGTAGGTGTTCCCGGCGGGGGCATCGTAGGTCGTGCCCAGCACGGCAGCGTGCAAGTCGCGCCCGGTGAACCGGCTGAAAAAGGCCGTCTCGGCGTCGGCGTTGCTGTCCCAGACATTCTCATTGCAGAGAATGAGATCCCCGGGCTGGACGGCATCTGCCAGGCCGGATTGGATGGTGCGCACAAAGAACTGGTAGTTATCCAGATTCTCGGCGTGGTGAGTGCGCACGACGCCCCGCAGGTAGGAGCCGTTCAAGCAAAGCCCGGCGACCAGCGCGGCGGTCAGGCCCAGCCGCGCCAGGATGGACAAAATTTGGGGCAGCTTGCGGCAGGCACCCGCCAGCGCAGCCAGCAGCACGGCCACCACCAGCGCAAAGCCGATGGAGCTCGCGGCGGCGGGGATGTAGCCCCACTTCCAGGTGATGGCCCCGGGAGCCTGGTAGCGGGCGGACAGCGCCAGCAGCAGTGCGGGCAGCGCCCAGACCGCCAGGCCAAACCCGGCGGCGGCGCCCAACATTTTGCGGTTCAGTTTTTCGCGCGGCACGGCGAAGAAAAGCAGCAGTCCGGCCAGCATGCCCAGCACCAGCGGCCACAGCCGGTCGCCGTTGGAGAGTACGCCGCAATCCTCCTGCAAAATGCGGGAGTTCAGCCCGGGGATGGACGCAGCCATCTGCTGCACCAGCACGCGCAGCACCTGGGGAATATCCAGCGAGACCTCGTTGCCGGTGCCGCCGCTGCGGCCGCACAGCATATGGAATATGAGCGCCACGCCCATGCCGCCCAGCACGGGGGCGGTGTTGAACAGCCCGGCTTTGACGCTGCGGGCACGCAGACACCAGACCACAAAGGCCAGCGCCGCGAACATATAGCCAATTTCATAAGTACCGCAGGCGACGAAGGAGAGCAGCGCTGCCGCTGCAGCCCAGCCGCGGCGGTGGGACTTCTCCCACCCAAACAGGCAGAGCCAGGCCGCCATGGCCCAGAACAGCGCCCGCTGGGGCACGGCGTAGTAGCTGTACATACCCTCGTTCCAGATGGGGGCCACCGCCATGGCCAGCGTAAAGCCGCCCAGCGCCAGGGCATCCCCGCTGCCGAACCGCGCGGCCACCCGGCTGACCAGGAACGCCGCCGCCCCGGTCCAAGCAATGATGTAGAGCCGGTAATGGCTCAAACTGCCGTAAAACAGCAGCGCTACCGCGTTGGGATAGTGGAACGGAAAGAACCGAACCTCCTGCAGGGTGAAATACCGCAGCCGCCCCTGCAAGTCCTGCAATAGGTATTGCCAGAAGGGCATCCGTTGGAAGTCGTACATCCAACGGTTCAGCGTTAATTTGTCGTCCCCTTCCGGCGGGATGCTGATGGTGACGCGCAGATACAGCACGCCCACCGCAAACACCACCAGATAGGCCGCCGCTAAAAATAACCAGCGGTACCGCCGGTAAAACGTCTTGACCTGTTCCATGGGGGTAAAGGCCTCCTCTTTTTGACACACATATATTCATAGTATAGCATAAACCCCCGCTGCACGCAACGCACAGCGGGGGTGGAAAGCGGATATGTAAACACAAAATTTAGCGTTGTATATATTTGCTTCAAGTGGTATTATGACTTGAAAGATATTAAGGAAAATGTTATTATCTTAATATCATTTAGAACACATTTTGATAAAAGGAAGGATAGTGAAAAGAATGTTGGCAGCAATATGTCTGTTTTTTCCAACAGTATTACTGATGCTCATGCGGCAGAATATCATTAGGGGGGGGGTGGGTAAGAAGTAAAGGCTGTAACGGTAACTTTATTTCATACCTTCGTGAATATTGCATAACAAATTTACTGCTGAATTTTGTAGCGCTTGCTGTAACGAGTGTCGTATTCCATCATGCAGATTCGTTAGAAGAATCATTACTGCATAGTACGAACTTCGCGTTCCGCTACCTTGCTCTGGCAATCGCAATTTCTATTGTTGAACCAATCGCCGAGTATTTTGTTAGATTTCAAATAACGGTAAAGGTAGTTCGGCCAACACTAAGCATAAACAAAACGGCAGTTCTCTATTTATATGCGTTCATTTTGTCGCTGTTAAACTTTATTAGAACGCTCGATAATTCCTTCTGGGGCGATGAAGGATTTTCCATTAAATTGGCGAAAATGAATGTCCATCAGATGATTGAAGCAACGGCAAATGACGTTCATCCGCCACTGTATTATCTGTTCCTTCAATTACTCTATAAGTGCTTTGGAAATAGCGGAGTTGTATATCACTTTTCAGCGTTTATTCCCTATGTAATCATACTTATTGTGGCTTGCACGGCTGTCAGAAAAAGGTTTGGCCTGATTCCGGCGGTTGTTCTTGTGACGATGTCCTCTATTATGAAGAGAGCGGTGGTCTATAACGTTGAGGTCAGAATGTATGCTTTGGCCGCCATGCTTGTACTGGTTGCTTACATTGCACTCTATGGTATTGCCCAGAAGGATAACATTGGGAGCTGGATCGTTTTCTGCATTGCTTCATTAGGGGCAGCGTATACGCATTATTATGCGCTTATTTCGGTGGCCTTTTTCTATTTAATGCTGATACCCATTGCACTTAATAAAAGAAAGATAAAGCGTGTTGTGATAGCGTATACAGCAACAATTATAGGCTACCTGCCATGGTTTGCGGTTTTGCTGGGAGCTTTTACGAGAACCAAGAATAACTGGTGGGTTGAAGGTATCCCTTCTGCTGAGGACTGTGTTAAGTTTATTTGGGATTATGATTGGGTAGCAAAGTCTTTTTGCTTAGCGCTTGTTGTGTTTGTTCTGTATGAGACGCACATTATAAGTGTGGAAAAAACAAATGAAGCAAGATGGTTAAACCGCGTACATCTTAATATCAAATCGCCGGAAAAATCAAGTGTAACAAATGAATTGCTCTGGGCAGCTGCGGGATTATTGAGTATTTGCGGTACTGCGGCAGTGGGATTGGGATTATCTTACGCAGTGCGGCCGTTTTTTATCGTGCGGTATCTTTTTCCTGTATCCGCGACGGCGTATTTATTGTTCGGATACTGCATTTCAAGGATGAAACTGAAAAATGTATGGGCGGTTCTTTTGGTTGGGCTGATTCTTTGGAGCAATTTTCCCGCTTATGTGGATACCTACAAAGCAGATAAGGCGGAGAACACAGAAACAAATAACTTCCTTATGGCGGTAGAACCGAGTGAGGATGCAGTAATCTATACAGATAGTGTACATCTTAACTGGACGATACTTGACTGCTACTATCCAAACCAGCACATACTAATCACAGATGCGATGGATTGCTTAGATGCAGACAACTCGGAAATTTGGCTGTTCTGGGGAAATCCGTTAGATGAAGATACAGAAAATAAATTGGAGAGCAAGGGCTATACTATGGAGTTGGCCTATGATGGACTCTTTATAGGATCAGCACGCTATGCGTATAAGGTTGTACGAAACAATTTGTGACGATGTAAATAAGAAAATCTGGAGACTATTCTGATTTACAAAAAAACAATTACTTTTAATGAAAAAATAGCTGCGTTTTAAAACAGCACTTTAGGCCGCGTCGCATAAATAAAATAATCAATATCAAAAACTTCCCGCGCAGACGGAGCGTTGTGCTAGGTCTGCCCGGGAAGTTTTGCTGTATATCAAGTGGAAAAAACAAAGCAGAAAAGGACAATTTAAACTTACGAAGCGAACATTTGTGTTATGCGGATGTACGTAACGAATCGCCTATTTCACAGGCTTCTTCAGCAGACCGACCAACAATGTGGTCAGCAGACTGCCAGCCGCCAGGGCAGCCAAAAAGCCCAGCGGATTGCCTATGACGGCAAGCAGGAACAATCCGCCGTGGGGCGCAGGGCAGCCGCAGCCAAACAGTACGGTCAGGAACCCGGCCAGCGCACTGCCTGCCATGCAGGAGGGTACGACCCGCAGCGGGTCGCGCAGGGCAAAGGGCAGCGCACCCTCGGTCACAAAGGATGCGCCCATCACAAGGTTCTGTGGCACGGTGCGGCGCTCGGCCTTGGTGAACCGCGTCGGGAACAGCAGGCAGGCCAGTGCCAGCCCCAGCGGGGGAATCATACCGCCCGCCATGACGGCGGCCATGAGGTCATATTGGCTGTTGGTCATAGCCAGCGTGCCGGTGACGTAGGCCGCCTTGTTGATGGGCCCGCCGTAGTCGGTGGCCATCAGCGCACCCAGCACGGCACCCAGCACCAGGCGGCTGCCGCCCTGCAGCTTGGCAAGCGCCAGCGACATCCAGCGGTTGAACCGCCCCAGCGGCGGGTTGACGACCATAAGCATCAGCCAGCCGACAAAAAGCAAGCTCAACAGCGGCACCAGCAGCCCGGTCTTGATGTGGTCCAGATCCTGGGGGATGCGGCGGAACAGTCGGTTCAGCAGGCGTACCACCAGCCCGGCGGCAAAGCCCGCAATGAGGCCCCCCCAGAATCCGCTGGGGATCCAGCTGAGTTTGGTGGCCGTTGTCATGCCGGTCTGGGCCAGGTAGCCGCCCATCAGGCCGGGCATCAGGCCGGGCCGGTCGGCAATGCTGTACGCGATGAACGCGGACAGAATCGGGTACATCATGGCGAGCGCGGCGTTGCCGACGTTCGTCATCATCGTGGACCAGTTCGCCGGGCCGCCTAGGTGCTGCAAAAGCAGCGAGAGCGCCAGCATCACGCCACCCGCCACCACAAAGGGCAGCATATGGGAGATGCCGCTCATCAGGTGGCCGTAGTACTCGCGGCCCAGCTCCTTCCAGTCGTTGGTGCGGAAGGCGTGGCCGCCGCGGTAGATGGATGCTTTGCCGGAGACGGCCTTTTCCAGCAGGGCATCCGCGTTGCGCACGGCCTCCCCTGCCGAGGTGTAGACCAGCCGCTTGCCCACAAACCGCGCCAGTGAGATCGAGCGGTCTACCGCCACGATGATGCAGTCGGCGGCCTGGATCTCGTCCTCGGTCAGTTCATTGCCCACGCCGCCCGCGCCGTTCGTCTCCACTTTGATGGTCAGGCCCCGGGTCTGAGCGGCCTGCTGTAAGGCCTCGGCCGCCAGGTAGGTGTGCGCAATGCCGGTGGGGCAGGCCGTCACACCCAGCAACCGGTAGCCCGGCTCGTTGGTGGGCGTCGGCGGGGGCGCGGCCGGGTCGTCCTGGGCTTCGCGCCGGGCAATGGCGCGGCAGAAGGCCTCGGGCGTCTCGCTCTGGCGCAGACTGGCACAGAAATCGGTATCCAAAAACAGCGTTGCCAGCTCGGCCAACACCTGCACATGCAGGTCGTTGGCCTCGGCGGGGGCAGCGATGAGGAACAGCATCTCCAACGGCTGGCCGTCGGGCGTATCGCAGGGCAGCGGCGGATCCAGCGTCAATGCGGCCAGCTGTAATTTTTCCACCGCGGTGCTCTTGGCGTGGGGGATCGCCAGTCCATTGCCCACGCAGACGCCGCCCAGTTCCAGCCGGGCACGGACATCCGCCGCAAAGACTGCTGTGTCCGTCAGGACTTTGGCCCCATCCAGCAGCGCCACAAGCTGCTGCACCGCGCCCTGCAGGGAATCCGCCCGCTGGCGCAGTGCGACACAATCAGGCCGCAGGTAGTTGGCAATGCGCATCGTCGTTCCTCCGTTTACTAAAAAAGCGGTTCCGCCGCAACGGAACCGCTATGAGAGCTTGAAGAATTAGTTGAGCAGGGTCTTCTCGGTCTCGGGATCGAACAGATGGATCTTGTTGGTATCCATGGCAACGGTGATCTTGTCGCCGCGGCGAGACTTGGAAGTGGGGGCAACACGAGCCATCAGGTTCTGGCCCTGATAGGTCAGGTACAGGTAAATCTCAGCGCCCATCAGCTCGGAAACCTCAACCTCAGCGCCAATGTGGCTGTTGGGATGCTTGGCCAGGAATTCCTCATCGTCCTTGATATCCTCGGGACGGATGCCAACCTTCAGGGTCTTGCCAACGTAAGCGTCCAGCTTGCCGTCAGCGGTCTTTTCCTTCGGCAGAGGAATGTCGGTGCCAGCCAGATCAACGGTGAACTGGTCGCCGTTCTTCTTCAAAGTGCCGTCCAGGAAGTTCATCTGGGGGCTGCCGATGAAGCCTGCGACGAAGATGTTGCAGGGATAATCGTACAGGTTCTGAGGGGTATCGACCTGCTGAATCAGGCCGTCCTTCATGACGACGATGCGGTCGCCCATGGTCATGGCCTCGGTCTGGTCATGGGTAACATAGATGAAGGTAGTAGCCAGCTTTTTGTGCAGCTTGATGATCTCGGTACGCATGCTGGTACGCAGCTTAGCATCCAGGTTGGACAGAGGCTCGTCGAGCAGGAAGACCGCCGGGTTACGGACCATTGCACGGCCCAGGGCAACACGCTGGCGCTGACCACCAGACAGAGCCTTCGGCTTACGGTCGAGCAGATGCTCGATCTCCAAGATCTTAGCAGCCTCGCGGACACGCTTGTCGATCTCGTCCTTGGGCATCTTGCGCAGCTCCAGACCGAAAGCCATGTTCTTGTAAACGGTCATGTGCGGGTACAGAGCATAGTTCTGGAAGACCATCGCGATGTCGCGATCCTTCGGGGGAACGTCGTTGATCAGACGGTCGCCGATGTACATCTCGCCGCCGGAGATCTCCTCCAGGCCAGCGATCATACGCAGGGTGGTGGACTTACCACAGCCGGAAGGACCGACGAAAACGATAAACTCCTTATCCGCGATTTCCAGGCTGAAATCGGGAACAGCGGTAACATTGCCGGGGTAAACTTTCTTGACGTGACGGCAGCTAATGGAAGCCATAATGCTCATCCTCCATAAAATTCAGTGGTATTCAGCCCATGTAGAGGGGGCTGTTTCTGTTGACATGATTATAATAACAGGTTATAATCTATTTGAAAATAGCATTTTATTGATATCGAGGTGCCGAAATTGATATTTGACCCAGAAATTTACTGCAATGCTGCCGAGAACGCCGAGCTGGACGGCAGTACCCCCCTGACCCTGGCCGGGAACGGCCTGTGGGTGGGGGTACTCTCCCGCGGGGAATGCCTGCTGGACGGCTTTGACCGCCCGGGCCAAAGCGGCGATATCCTGCTGGGGCCTGCCCCCCTGACGCTGACGCCCCAAACGGACTGCCACCTGCTGGCTGTGCGGCTGACCGGCCACTGCACGGACGCCTACTTATTGCAACTGGGGGCGGCGCGCTGGGCGGACGGCGCTGCCTGCCCCGGCGCGGCGGAGCTGATCGCACAGCTGCACGGTATCCACACGGCGGCGATGGCCTATGCGCTGCTCTGCGCCGTGGGCAAGGCTGACGAGACGGCCCGTCCCCTGCCCCCACTGGTGGCCGAGGCTGTGGCGGCCATCCGGCAGAACTACATGGCCCTCTACGGCGTGGAGGAACTGAGCGAGCAGCTCGGCGTGACGAAGAGCCATCTGGTGCGGGTGTTCAAGCAGGAAATCGGTATCCCACCCGGAAAGTACATGACGAATGTGCGCATCGAGGCCGTGAAGGCGCTGCTGCTCAGTGATGAGTACAACCTGGATATGATCGCGGGCCTGACCGGGTTTTCCGGCGCAAACTACCTCTGCCGCGTGTTCAAGCGGGAGGTGGGCCTCTCCCCTGCCGCCTGGCGTGCCGCCGCTGCACCGCTGCCTGCCGTGCCCAAACTGCCGCCGCGCAGTCAGGAAATGTATGTGTAAAAGAGAGGCTTCCCCCTCGGGGGAAGGCATACAAAACAAATGCCCGATGCGGCTCGTCACAGCATCGGGCATTTTTACTTTATGAAATTTTATTTCGCGGTCTTATACCCATCGGGGTTGTGGCTCTGCCAGTTCCAGCTGTGGGCGCACATTTCCTCAATGCCGTACTGGGCCTCCCAGCCCAGCTCGCGCTTGGCCTTGCTGGGGTCGCACCAGCACTCGGCAATGTCGCCGGGGCGGCGCGGGTCGATGACGTAGGGAATCTCTTTGCCGCAGGCCTTGCTGAAGGCGTGGATGACGTCCAGCACGCTGTAACCGTGGCCGGTGCCCAGGTTGCAGATGAACAGGCCGGGCTTCTCTTCCAGCTTCTTGATGGCTGCTACATGGCCGCGGGCCAGGTCAACGACATGGATGTAGTCGCGCACGCCGGTGCCGTCGGGCGTCGGGTAGTCGTTGCCAAAGACATGGACCTTCTCGAGCTTGCCGACAGCGACCTTGGCGATGTAAGGCACCAGGTTGTTGGGGATGCCGTTGGGATCCTCGCCAATCAGGCCGGACGGATGAGCACCAATGGGGTTGAAGTAACGCAGCAGCGCAACATTCAGCTCGGGATCAGCCTTGCAGCAGTCGGTCAGGATCTGCTCGGTGAACACCTTGGTTGTGCCGTAGGGGTTCGTGGTGCCGCCCACGGGGAAATCCTCGCGGATGGGCACGCTGGCGGGGTCACCGTAGACGGTGGCAGAGGAGGAGAAGATGATGTTGTGGCAGTTGTGGCGGCGCATGACATCCAGAATGTTCAGCGTGCAGGCCAGGTTGTTGGAGTAGTACTCGATGGGTTTGGAAACGCTCTCACCCACGGCCTTGTAGGCGGCGAACTGGATGACGCAGTCAATGTCCTCGTTCTCAGCAAAAATCTTCTCCACGGCGGCCTTGTCGGTCATGTCGGCCTCGACAAAGCGGAAGTCCTTGCCGGCAATCTTCTTGACGCGGGCCAGGGCCTCGGGGCAGGAGTTGTAGTAGTTATCGGCCACGACGATGTCGTACCCTGCGGCCAGAAGTTCCACACAGGTGTGGCTGCCGATGTAACCGGCGCCACCGCTAACCAAAATTGCCATAACAGTCGTCTCCTTATATTTATGCTTTTGTTGCCTGTGGGCGGGCGCTCTGCCTGCCCTTTGTCACTATTTTACTTTTTCTGCGGTGATTCTGCAATAGAGGTTTTAGATTCTGCTTTATCTTTTTGTTGCCTGTTTTGCCGCTTGGCGGGCAGCCCCTGCTGGATGCGCCGGTAGGCCGACGGTGTGTGGCCTGTGGCTGCGCGGAATTTCTGGCTGAAATACGCGCCCGAGCAGTAGCCCATCTGGGCCGCGACCTCGCCGGGGGATGCCCCGCGTGCCAGCAGCTGGGCTGCATACTCGATGCGCATGGCAGAAAATTCCTCCATGGCCGTGCGGCGCAGCCGGGCGCGGAAAGCCTGCTGCAGCTGGGGCCGGGTGCAGCCCAGGGCCTCGCAGACCTCGTCCACTTTCAACTCCCGTTCCAGGTTTTCGACAAAATAGGCGCGGGCATCCTCCACCAGGGCATTCTGGCGGCGCTCCCGCCGGACGCGGGCCACGGGGCGGCGCAGGCGGCGGCAGCGCCGGGCCAGCAGGATCAACAGGTTTTCCAGGTGGATGATGAACTGCTGCATCGCGCCGAAGGGCAGCTCCTCTTTTACGACGGGCCGCCCGCCCGGTACAGGTGCGGCGTCGAACAGCTCGTTGGCGGCGTTGGCCAGCCAGTTCAAATCGTGCTGCTCGGCGGGCTCGGCGTGGAGCATCGCGCCCCGGAACCGGTCCATGGCCGCGCCGGTGCAGTAAAAATCGATGCGCAGCGTCTCGGGCGGGACCTCCCCCACCGTCGTCATGGCGAACACCTCGCCGGGCTGGTGGAACAGAAGCCCGCCCGCCCGTAGCAGCACATGGCGGTCGTCGCAGCGTTCCTCAATGGTGCCGCTGCGCACAAAAATCAGCTGCCAGGCCTCGGTCTCGCTGGGCAGAAAGGAGTCGTCGGCGCGCCATTCGGTGGCGTGGGCGGCGGGGACCGCCTCGACCCGCAGCGGAAAATCATCGTTCAGCATGGGGCCTCCTTATGCCGCCACGGCTCCCGGCCAGGTGTCGGCGGTTTCGTCAGATGTGTCTGCCGTCAATTCACGCCGGAACACCCCCGGCTCGACCTGGGTCAGCAGCGGGAACTGCTCCAGCTCCGGACAGGTGTCGGTCAGGCCCAGGCAGTAGGCCGTCAGCGGGCTGATCTCCTTCGTGATCACGTCAAACCGGCTCGTGCCGTCGTCCTCGTAGGTGCTTACCATGATGTCGTCGGGGTAAGTCTCGGCCACGTAGTCTATCAATGCGCGGTCCACATAGGGGTCGCCGCTGCCCTCGTAGAGGTCAGGTGCTCCGAACAGGTGCAGGAGCTCGTGGGCGTAGGTTGCCGGGCTTTCCCGCTCACCGTCGGTGTAGGCGTCATGGCGGTACAGGCAGCTGTACTCGTAGTAGAAATACTCGCCGTCGTCGGCATAGTGGGCCATTGTGAAGGATGTGCCGCTGATGGGTAGGTAGAACAGGAACCCGATGTGCCGCGTGCCGTAGACCGCCAGGCGGCTGTCCGCGGCCAGCGACTCACACAGGGCGTCCATTTCCTCAATGAAGGCGGTGCTCTCGTCGGAATCCTCGCCCCCGCGCATGGCAGACTGCACAAGATAGCTGCGGGTCAGGGCGGCGTTGCTGCCATCCTCGGTGCGGTCACAGATCAAATCCGGCATCACGCCGTAGCTTTCGGCCTGGGCTGTGATCCAATCCACGGCCATCCGGGTTTGCTGCACGGCGGCGGTGCGGTCGGCCTCGTCCCAGGTCAGGCCGTGGGCGGCGTCGTTCAAAAAGACACTGACCAGCACTGTCGGCTCACTCAATAGGGACGCGCTGCCGTATTTTTTTTGCTCCTCGGTAAAGGTGGGCATCGGTTCCGGCGTCGGCGTGGCGGCGGGGCTTTCGGCCTTCGGCAGCTCGGCCGGGATGCGCTGCACCGTCACTTGGGCTGCGCAGCCGCAGAGCAGCGCCACGGCCAGCAGCAGGACGGCCATTTTTTTGTACATGGCGGGCCTCAAATTTCCAGAACGGCCTTACCGTCGTGGTCGGCCAGTTCCAGCGTGACCTCGCGGCCATCCAGTCGGCCATCCACCAGTGCCTCGGAGACCGGGTCCTCGATGGTCTTGCGGATGGTGCGGCGCAGCTCACGCGCACCGTACTTGGTGGAGCTTTCGGCTACGATGTCCGCCAATGCGGGCTGGTCGTAGTGCAGCGTGATACCGTGGGCGGCCAGGCCGGGCTTGTACTCGTCCAGCATCAGCGCGGTGATTTTTTCAAGGTTTTCTTCGCTCAGCGGGTGGAAGGTGATGATCTCGTCCACGCGGCCGATGAACTCGGGGCGCAGGAACTCCTGCAGCGCCTTCATGCTGCGGTCCGCGCTGGCGACCTCTGCCTTTTTGCCAAAGCCTGTTGCCCCGGCTGTGTCGGTGGAGCCTGCGTTGGACGTCATGCAGATGACCGTGTTGGAAAAGTCCACCGTGCGGCCCTGGGCGTCGTTGATCTTGCCCTCGTCCAAAATTTGCAGCAGGATATTCATGACGTCAGGATGCGCTTTTTCGATTTCGTCAAACAGCACGACGCTGTACGGATGGCGGCGCACCTTCTCGGTCAGCTGCCCGGCCTCGTCGTAGCCGACATAGCCCGGAGGCGAGCCGATCAGGCGGGACACCGCGTACTTTTCCATATACTCGCTCATGTCGATGGAGATAAGCGGGTCAACAGTGTCAAACAGCTGGTTTGCCAGCTGCTTGACCAGCTCGGTTTTGCCGACGCCGGTGGGGCCGACGAAGATGAAACTTGCCGGGCGGTGGCGGCCGGACAGGTCCGCCCGGGCGCGTTTGATGGCCCCGGCCACGGCATGGACGGCCTCGTCCTGGCCGATGATGTGGGCTTTCAGGGCATCTTCCAGCCCTTGCAGGCGGCCGTACTCGGTCTCCTTGATCTTCACGGCAGGCACACCGGTCCACAGCTCAATGACCTGGGCCACGTCGTCCATCGTGACTTCAATTTCAGCCACTTTCAGCTGCAGGGCGGGCAGCTTTTCGCGCTGCTTCGCCAAATCGGTCTTGACCTGGGCCAGCGCTTCGTAGTCGATGGCGGCGTCCTGGCCGTTCTGCGGCTCGGGGTTTTCCAGCTCGTGCTCGCGGGCTTCCAGGTCGGCCACGGTGCGCTGCGTCTCGATCAGTTCGGTGATTTCGGGGTGGCGCAGGTTGCAGCAGGCGCAGGCCTCGTCCAACAGGTCAATGGCCTTGTCGGGCAGGAAACGGTCGGTGATGTACCGCTCGGACAGCTTGACGATGCTCGTCACGATGGGATCCGGCACGCGGACGCAATGATGCTTCTCGTAGTAAACGCGGATGCCCTTGATGACCTCGATGGTGTCCAGCAACGACGGTTCCTCGACCTTGACGGGCTGAAAACGGCGTTCCAGCGCGGAGTCTTTCTCGATATATTTGCGGTATTCGGCAAAGGTCGTCGCGCCGATGACCTGCATCTGCCCGCGGGAGAGCGCGGGCTTCATGATGTTGGCGGCATTCATCGAGCCGTCCGAATCACCGGCACCCACGATGGAGTGAATCTCATCGATGAACAAAATGATGTTGCCGGCGGCCTTGACCTCGCTGATAAGGCCCTTGACGCGCTGCTCAAACTGGCCGCGGAACTGGGTGCCGGCGACGAGGGAGGTCATATCCAGCAGGAAAATCTCCTTGTCCTGCAAACGCGCAGGGACTTTGCCCTCGGCAATGCGCTGGGCAATGCCCTCGGCAATGGCAGTCTTGCCGACACCGGCCTCGCCGATGAGGCAGGGGTTGTTCTTCTGGCGGCGGCAAAGAATTTGGATCGTGCGGTAAATTTCGCGGTCGCGGCCAATGATGCGGTCGGTCTTGCCGTCGCGGGCCTTCTGGGTCAGGTTCTCGCAGTAGGTATCCAGGAACTTGCGGCGGGGAGCCTTGTCTTTCTTGCCGTTTTTGCCCTTGGCGTCGTCAGTTTTCTGCTGGCGCGCACCAAAACCGAAGGGAAAAACCGGGCTGCCGCCGGGAACAAAATCGTCCTGCGGGGCGTTCTCGTCGCCGCCGTCGGTCATATCGCCGCCCATCATGGGGGCCATCATGCCGGAGTCGGCGGCCTCCTGCAAAAAGCTGGACATACGCTCTTCCATGCTCTCCAGGTCCTGGTCGGACATACCGAACTGTTTCATCAGGTCATCCACCGGCTGGATGTGCATAGCACGCGCGCAGGTCAGGCAGTAGCCCTCCTGGACGGCCTTGCCGTTTTCCAGCCGCTGCACAAAGACGACGGCTGGGCGTTTCTGGCATTTAACACAAAGCATATACTTCACCTCTATGGAAAGTGCCGCATGGGCACGTGGGATTGCTGAAAATTTGTGGGGGGCGTCCTCGACGCTCTGCGGCGGCATGGGGGCATGCCGCCCTACGCACCACCGAGAAAGGGATTGTAGGGCGGGGTGCCCCACCCCGCCGCACCGCACCGCCTTATTACTATTATCAAGCAAACCCTGCCAAAATGCAAGTTTTGGCGGGGTTTGTTCAAAAAATGTTTAATAATGGACTAAAAACGGATTGAACGCGCCAAAAAAGCTGTACCCGACGCTGCGCTGCAATACGGCGGTGTTCAGCCAGTCCAGCCCGCCCGCGGTGACGCTGACGAGGAACCAGAGCACCAGAGCCAGCAGCCAGCAGTCCAGCGCGCCGGTGCACAAGCCCAGTGCCAGGCCCAGCAGGCGGTTGACGCCGCCTACCAGCGGCACGCCGTTGATGCCGCGCAGCAGACGTACCAGCAGGGCGAACACCCACCGTACCACGACGCAGAGCAGCACGAACAGAACGACCTGCACCAGCGGCAGGAAAAGCGGCTCCAGCAGTGCGGTGATTTTTTCCGGCAGCTGGTCGCCTGCGGTTTGCAGCCCGGCGGCCACGGCAGTGCGCAGGCTTTCCGGTAAAAAGTCCAGCCCCTGCACGGCAGCGGCAATGTCTCCGCCCGACTGTGCCACGGCCTGATCCACCTTGTTGGCGATGGCGTCGCTGAAGAAGCGCTGGTAAATTTCCGGGGTCAGCGCGCGGCTGCCCCATACGGCAATGCCCACGCCAAGCACCGCGCCAATCAGCTCAGCCAGCCCGGCAAGGAATCCCTTCTGCCAGCTTTTGACCGCGGCGAAGGAAAACACGATAAGGAAGAGAATATCATAGAGAATAGCGGGAGAAAATGACATAGATGGGTACTTCTTTCTGTGTAAATGTTCTGGGGTGCGAATGGCTTCTCCCAAGGGGGAAGGCTTTTAGTTCGGTGCCTCCAGCACGCTGGCCCTGCTCCCGGTAAACACCAGCGTCTGGGCGGCGTCCAGCACGGCCAGAGGGCGAGCATCGAGGCTGCTCTGCACCCACTTTTGCACGCCGTCGTAGCCGAAGCACTCCACAGCGTTGGGGCACAGTAAATAGATATCCGTGTCGGTGGCCGACACGCCAAACGCCTGCCGGGCGGGAATTTCCGACATGGCAGCCAGGTTTTCATCCAGCGTGACCAGGCTGTTGCCGCCGCGCACATTCAGCAGCAGCGCGGTCTGGCGGCGGCCCGGTGCGGCACTTTGCAGCGTGGCACCGCCAAAATCATACCGCGCGGTCTCGGTGCCGGTGCGGGGGTCCAGCACGGCAATGTAGGTGTCAAACACCGCCATGACGCGGCTCTCGCTCTGCCAGTCCAGCCGCAGCAGCATACTCCCCTGCTGGGCCGTGTAGACCGGACCTTCGGTGTCGGCGTCGGTGTTCATAAAATAGACCGAACAGCTCAACTGGCCCTCGCGGGCGGCCAGCATCCCGGCGGCAAATTTGCGGCTGTCGGGGGCAAAATCCACCGCGATGGGGGTGCCGTCGGACTGGGTCATCTCCCAGCTGTACGTCTGCCGCATCGAGGGGTCATAGATGCGCACCTGGGCGGCGTAGCGGCCCGACTCGGTCACAACGGCCAGCGAGTTATTGTTGGACATGGCGCAGAGCAGGATGCCGCTGTCAAAATTCTGGGAGTAGAGCGTGCGGGTGCGGCTGCATACGGTCAGCTCGTTGCCTGCGCGGTTGTACACGGCAAAGCGGGTACCGCCCACGGCCAGCACCGGCCGCGCGTAGGATGGCTGCAAGCTGAGGATTTTGGATCCGTAGGCCGAGTAGACGAGCACGTCCTCGGCCCCCAGCTCCACAAAGCCCCCGGCCAGCGGCTCAATTTGCAGCGGGTCGGTGATACCGGTGGTGGCGGGCCAGCCGCCGTCGGTGCGGTCGATGTACAAAATGGCGCTGTCGATGGTATCGCCCAGCAGCGCCAGCGACGCGGAGAGCGTACCGGTCATGACCACGACGGCCACGGCCAGCGCGGCGATAACGACAGCGAAGAACACCCGCCGCCGATGCTGCCGCTGCTTGTAGAGCGGTGTCAGGGACTTGAGCCGCGCGGCGGTCTCCCCTGCTGCGGGGTCAGGCGTTTTGGGCGGGGGCGCACCGCGCCGCACCGGCTTAGGCACGCGCAGGCTGATATCCCCGCTGGTGCCGCGGATACCGGCTTCGGGGGCTTGCCCCTGTTCCCGCGCCAGCATCCGCTGCCGCCGCGCCAACCGTTCTTTTTCCGATTTGTTCATGGGGCGGGCCTCCTTTCGTTACGGTATCGCATTGTAGGGCAAGCAGGAGCTTGCGGGAAAGCTGCGGGCGGGGCATGCCCCGCCCCTGCATACAGAATCCGTGGGGGCGCATTCCATAGGCGCCCGCGGGGCGTCGAGGACGCTGCCCCCTACAAAACGGCGTTCAGTCTCGGATACTCTACCTTCTCCAAAAACAACCCCTTTGCGGGCAGCGTCGGCCCAGCCTGGCGGCGGTCACGGCTTTCCAGCAGGGCCGGGATGCTTTCCGGCGTGCGCTTGTGCAGCCCGGCGTCCACCAGCGTGCCCGCCAGGATGCGCACCATATTGTACAGGTAGCCGTCCGCTGTGACGGAAATGACAATTTGATTGCCACTTTGTATAACAGTACAATCTGTAATTGTCCGCACTGTGTCGCCGTGGGCGGCGGCGCTGGAACCTGACGCACAGAGCGCCGAGAAATCATGCGTGCCTACGAACTGCTTTGCGGCAGCCTGCATGGCGGCCACGTCCAGCGGCGGGCCGACCCGGTAACAGGTGTCGAAAGTGAAGGGGTCATCGACCCGCGCATTTAAAATATAGTAGTGGTAGGTCTTGGCGTGGGCGGCGTACCGCGCGTGGAAGTCGTCCGGCACAGGCTGGATGTCTACCGCGCGGATATCCGGCGGCAGATGCGCATTGAGCGCGGGCACCAGCTTTGCCATGGGCACCTTGCCAGTATAGCAGAAGCTGAGCGCGAAACGCCGCGCATGGACGCCGGAATCGGTGCGGGAGCAGCCTTTTACATCGGGCCGCTGGCCCAGCACCGCCTGCATGGCGTCCTGCAAGACCGCGCACACCGTCGGTGCGTTGGGCTGCACCTGGAAACCGGCGTAGCGGGTGCCTTTGTAGCTTATCCAGAGTAGATAATTCATAGTAAGAACTGTGTAGGGGCCGGGTATGCCCGGCCCGGTCGTGTAAGAAAAGCAGGTACTTGCGGGAAAGCTGCGGGCCGGACATATCCGGCCCCTACCGGGCGGCAAAATCTTACGCCAACCCTGGCACAAACAACCGTGTGCAGGCAATGACTACCAACGTCACCGTGATTACCACCAGGCAGCGGAAATCCTCGCTCGTGAATTTCAGCTGCTTCAGCCGGGTGCGGCCCTCGCCGCCGTGGTAGCAGCGGCATTCCATAGCCATGGCCAGCTCGTCCGCGCGGCGGAACGCCGAGATGAACAGCGGAATCAGAATGGGCACCAGCGCCTTGATGCGCTGGGTGAAGGTGCCGCTGTCCAGCATGGCACCGCGGGCCTTCTGGGCGTTCATGATTTTTTCCGTCTCTTCGATCAAAGTCGGGATGAACCGCAGCGCGATCGTCATCATCATCGCCAGCTCATGCACGGGAAAATGCAGTTTCGCCAGCGGGCGCAGCAGGCTCTCGATGGCATCGGTCAGCACAATCGGGCTGGTCGTGTAGGTCAACAGGCTCGTGCCCGCGATCAGTGCGCAGACGCGCACCGCCAGCAGGATCGCGTACTTGACACCCTCAATATAAATGTTCAAAACCCAGAAGTGTACCAGCGGCTCCCCCTGCCCCGTGACGAAGAACAGGTTCAGCACCGCCGTAAAAATGACGATGGGCACGATGGGCTTTAAGCTCTTCAAAATCATCTTGCCGGGAATCTGCGCGATTTTGTACAGCGCCGCCAAAAGCGCAATGGACAGCGTCAGCCCCAGCGGATTCGGCGCAACAAACAGCACGACGATGTAGGCAATCGTGGCGACCAGCTTTAACCGCGGGTCGCAGCGGTGCAGCACAGAATGCCCGGGAAAATGCTGACCGATCGTGATATCTTTAAGCATTTACTGCACCTCCCCTGCCTGCTTGGCGGCCAGCGCCTTTTGGATGGTCTTGACCGCATAGGGTATCGTGTAGACGTCTGCGGGGATGTCAAGCCCCATCTGGCGCAGCTTTAAGAAGATCTGCGTGACCTGCGGCACAGACAGCCCCAGCTCCAGCAATTCCTGTGCGCGGGCAAAGACGTTTTCTACCGTGTCATACATGGCGATTTTGGCGCGGTGCATGACCAGCACGCGGTTGGCGTACTTGGCAATATCTTCCATCGAGTGGCTGACCAGCAAAACCGTGATGCCGGTTTTTTTGTGGTAGTCCTTGATCTGGCTCAAAATCGTGTCGCGGCCCTCGGGGTCCAGGCCCGCGGCGGGTTCGTCCAGCACCAGCACGCGGGGGTGCATGGCCATAACGCCCGCAATCGCAACGCGGCGCTTCTGCCCACCCGAAAGCTCGAAGGGGCTTTTTTCCAGCAGCTCATCCGATAAACCGACGAAGGCGGCGGCCTCCTTGACACGGCGCTGGATCTCGGCCTCGTCAAGGCCCATGTTGCGCGGGCCGTAGGCGATATCCTTGGCGCAGGTTTCCTCGAACAGCTGGTACTCAGGGTACTGCATGACCAGACCGACGAGAAAACGGAAGCTGCGCAGGTCAGCGCCCTGTTCCCACAGGTCTTTGCCGTCCACAAGGACGCGGCCCGACGTGGGGCGGTTCAGGCCGTTGAAATGGCTGATCAGCGTAGACTTGCCGCTGCCGGTGGAGCCGATGATGCCGACAAAATCGCCTTCCTCGACGGTGAAAGACACGTCGTCCAGCGCCTTGGTAGCGTCGGGCATCCCCAGGTTGTAGATGTAGCTTAAGTTTTCTACACGAATGATTTCGGACATAGTGATTCCTTTCCCGCCGGATACAGCCCGGGTATGGTGCCGTTCCGGCATACGTGGGATGTTTCTGAACGAAAGGCTTCCCCCATCGGGGGAAGCAGTCAGCGGCTTGCCCGCTGACTGATGAGGGGCAGGTATGCGGATATTGCCCGTGAGCGGGATATCTCCGTGAGGCCGCCCCTCATCCGACCTCGCTTCGCTCGGCCACCTTCCCCCTCGGGGGAAGGCAGGGGTTACTTCAGCAGCTTAAACAGTTCCTCCGCGCACGCCTCCGGCGTAATCACGTTCTCCGGCATCGGGATCCCGGCCTTGACCAGCTCGTCGCGCAGCTCGGCGGCCTGGGGTACATCCAGATGGTAACTGTGCAGCTTCTCGGTCTGGCTGAACACCTGCTCGGGCGTGCCCTCCATTACGATGCGGCCCCGGCTCATGACCAGCACACGGTCAGCCTGGGCGGCTTCCTCCATATAGTGGGTGATGGACACGATGGTGATGCCCGCCGCCCGCAGCTGGTGGATGGTTTTCATGACCTGGGCGCGGCCGTGGGGGTCTAGCATGGCGGTGGACTCGTCCAGCACCAGGCAGTCGGGCCGCATGGCGATAACGCCCGCGATGGCGACGCGCTGCTTTTGGCCGCCGCTCAACTTATACGGCGCAGCATCGCGTTTTTCGTAGATGCCGGCCAGCTTCATGGCCTCGTCGATGCGGGTGCGGATCTCCTCCGGCGGTACGCCGAGGTTTTCCGGCGCAAAGGCCACGTCCTCTTCAACGATGGTCGCTACGATCTGGTTGTCGGGGTTCTGGAACACCATGCCGACCTTCTGACGTACATCGTAGAGGTGGTCCTCGTTGCGGGTGTCCATACCCTCCACGAGGACAGTTCCGGCCTCGGGCAGCAGAATCGCGTTGAAATGCTTTGCCAGCGTGGATTTGCCGCAGCCGTTCGCGCCCAGCACGGCCACGAACTCGCCGCGCCGGATGTCAACGCTGACGCCGTCGACGGCGTAGGTCGGCTGCTCCGGGTCATAGCGGAAGCGCACGTTCTGCGCCTGTAAAATGGATTCCTGATTTGGCATAATTACTTCTCCCAAATAGCCGTTGCGCCGCAGGGCACAACGCCGCCGGTGGCGGAGACCAGCAGGCCGATCTCATCACAGTGGGTGTGGCCGCCCTGGATGGGGCAGAGCGTCGTCTTGACGATGTACTCCATGACCGCCGGGCTCAGACCCTCGGTGTAGGAGTTGATGGCAAAAAACAGCGGGTCGTCGCTCAGCACCTGCTCGGTCAGGGTGATGAGGTCGTAGACGTTGTCCTCCAGCTTCCAGATTTCGCCGCCCGGGCCGCGGCCATAGCTCGGCGGGTCCATAATGACGGCGTCGTACCTGCTGCCGCGGCGGATTTCCCGCTGTACGAACTTGACGCAGTCGTCAACGATCCAGCGGCAGGGGCGGTCAGCCAGGTTACTGGCGGCAGCATTCTCCCGCGCCCAGGCCACCATGCCTTTGCTGGCATCCACATGGGTGACGGAGGCACCCGCAGCCAGACAGGCCAGCGTCGCGCCGCCCGTGTAGCCGAAGAGGTTCAGCACACGGATGGGGCGGCCAGCGGCCTTGATCTTTTCCTGGTACCAGGCCCAGTTCACGGCCTGCTCCGGAAAAACGCCGGTGTGCTTGAAACCGGTGGGGCTGACGATGAGGGTCAGGTCATTCCAATGGATCTGCCATTTCTGGGGCAGCTTTTTGTGGTAATTCCACTGGCCGCCGCCCTTGGCGGAGCGGTAGTAGACGGCATCGGCCTTGGCCCACAGCGGGCTGGCCTCGTCGTTTTTCCAGATGACCTGCGGGTCGGGACGAATCAGCAGGGTCTGGCCCCAGCGCTCCAATCGGTTGTGGTTGGTGGCATCCAGCAGCTCATAATCCCGCCAGGTATCAGCAGGGCGCATAAGCAAATCTCCTTTATCTATTCAACAGGTTAAAACATACTCGTCTGGCCGCTGTCCTCTTCGTCGAAGCGCTTGGGCACGGCCATATGCAGATGTTCGTAGGCAAGGCGGGTCACGCAGCGGCCGCGCGGGGTGCGGGTCAGCATACCCATCTGCATCAGGTAGGGCTCGCAGACATCGTAGAGCGTGACGCTCTCCTCGCCCAGCACGGCGGCCAGGGTATCCAGGCCAACCGGTCCGCCGTTGTACATTTCGATGATGGCGCGGAGCAGGCTGCGGTCCAGCTCGTCCAGGCCCAACTCGTCAATGTCCATCCATTTGCGGGCGGCAATGGCGGTCTCACCGTCGATGGTGCCGTCGCCCTGCACGGTGGCAAAGTCGCGGGCACGCTTGAGCATACGGTTGGCGATGCGCGGCGTGCCGCGGGCGCAGCGGGCCAGTTCCAGTGCGCCTTCCTCGGTGATGGGTACGCCCAGAATGCCGGCGCTGCGCATGATAATACGGCCCAGCTCCTTCGGGCTGTACAGCTCGAGCTTGAGCAGGATGCCGAAGCGATCACGCAAGGGCCCTGTCAGCTGGCCCGCGCGGGTCGTGGCACCTACCAGCGTAAAGCGCGGCAGATTGATACGGATGCTTTGTGCGCTCGGGCCTTTGCCAATCATGATATCCAGCGCGAAATCTTCCAGCGCCGGGTACAAAACTTCCTCAACCTGGCGGGACAGGCGGTGAATCTCGTCGATGAAGAGAATGTCGCCCTCCTGCAGGTTCGTCAGCAGGGCGGCCAGGTCGCCGGGCTTTTCGATGGCGGGGCCGGAGGTAATGCGGATCTGCACGCCCATCTCCTGTGCCACGATGCCGGCCAGCGTGGTTTTGCCCAGACCCGGCGGGCCGTAGAGCAGGATGTGGTCCATCGGCTCGCCGCGCTGCTGCGCCGCCCGCAGGTAGACTTTCAGGTTGCCCTTGGCCTTCTCCTGGCCGACGTAATCGTCCAGCGTTTTCGGGCGCAGGCTGATTTCCTCGGCGTCGGCGGCGCTCATATCGGGGCTGACGAGGCGGCTGGGGTCAACGGTATATTCCTGGTTCAATTCGGCACTCCCCTTCTGTTACACGCGCGACAGGCTGCGCAGCGCAATGGTGATGATCTCCTGCACGGAGAGCGTTTCGTCCACGCGGGCCACAGCGGCAGCGGCGTCGCTGGCCGAGTAGCCCAGACTGACGAGGGCGGCCACGGCCTGGGCCGGGGCGCTGGAGGGCGCGGGAGTCGCAATATTGCCGGAGAAGCCGGTACCGGCAGCCAGCCCCCTGCCAACCTTGTCTTTCAGCTCCAGGGCGATGCGCTGGGCCAGCTTCGGCCCGACGCCGGACGCCTTGGTAAAGGCCTTGTGGTCGCCGCTGGACGCCGCGAGGGCGACTTTTTCCGGCGTCATGATGGACAAAATCGACAGTCCGGCCTTGGGGCCGACGCCGGTGACGCCGGTCAGCATCTTGAAACAGTCGCGCTGTTCCTCGGTGGCAAAGCCGTAAAGCGAGACGTCATTCTCGGTCACGTTCATGATGGTGTAAACGGTGCCCTCCTGCCCGGCGGGGGGCAGGGCTTCGCCGGTGGTGGCGGGTATCTGGACAAAATAGCCGACCCCGGCGCAGCTTATGACGACGGAATCCAGCGATTTTTTAATGATTTTTCCGGTCAGACAGTAAATCATGGTTGATCCTTCTTTTATAGGGGGGATTTGTTACCGCACAGGTGTGCCCATCAGGCGGCTGCGGCTGCAATGGCAGTGGGCAATCGCCATGCCCAGGGCGTCGGCGGTGTCGTCGGGCTTGGGGATGGTTTCCAGATGGAGCATCATGCGGGTCATTTCCTGAATCTGCTTTTTCACAGCCTTGCCATACCCGGTGATAGCCTGCTTGACCTGCATGGGGGTGTACTCATAGATCGGCACGCCGCACTGGGCAGCCGCCAGCAGAATGACGCCGCGGGCCTCAGCCACGCCGATGACGGTGGTCTGGTTGTGCTGGTAGTACAGCTTTTCGATAGAGAGGGCTTCGGGCTGATAGCGCTTGCAGATATCCAGCACACCCTCGTAAATTTCGACGAGCCGCTGTTCAAAGGGCGTGTCTTTTTCGGTGATGACCGCGCCGTACCCGATGGGGGCAAAGCGGTTGCCGATGTATTCCACAACGCCCCAGCCCACAATAGCATACCCAGGGTCGATGCCTAAAACGCGCATGGTCCTATACCTCCCCACTATAACTGATATAGTATAGCATAAAATCGGGGGTACGTCCACTGCCTGCAAATAAAAAAGGCTTCCCCTTTGGGGAAGCTGTCCGCAGCGCGGACTGATGAAGGGCGACTTACCGCTATTGTCTCTTCACGGGTTACTGTGGCACACGCGCCCCTCATCCGGCCCTGCGGGGCCACCTTCCCCCAGGGGGGAAGGCAAAGAGCTACCACCCAATCTGCCTTTTCGTCGCCCTCAGCGCTTTCCGCAGCAGGCGGTACAGCACCAGCATGATGGCAAAATTGCCGACGCCGTGCATGGCGTCGTAGCTTAACCCACTCAGCCACCAGCTCAAGGCAAAGGCGGGGGCTTTACTGCCTTACCCCTTCATTTGCTCCTTATGATATTGCAGCGTATACAGCTGGTAATACCGCCCATGCTTTGCCAGTAGCACCTGATGGTTCCCCTGCTCCAGAATCTTGCCGTGGGACAATACAATGATATTGTCCGCGTGCTGGATGGTGGAAAGCCGGTGCGCCACGATCAGCATCGTGCCGACAGAACGCATTTTTTCCAAACTATCCTGAATCAACAGCTCGGTCTCGGTGTCAATATTCGCCGTGGCTTCGTCCAATATCATGACGCTGGGTTTGTGGATGATGGTCCGCGCAAAGCTCAGCAGCTGCCGCTGACCAGCCGAGAAATTGTTGCCGCGCTCGCGGACCTCCTCGTCGAGGCCGTGGTCCAGCTTGTCAATGAACTTATCGGCGTTGACATAACGGCAGACCTGCATGATCTCCTCGTCGGGGATGCCTTCTTCCCGAAGGACGATATTGCTGCGGATCGTGCCCGAGAAGAGGAACACATCCTGCAGCATCTGGCCGAAGTGGCGGCGCAGCGACGAAATTTTGATTTTGCGGATGTCGATGCCGTCAATTAAAATCTCGCCCTTCTGGAACTCATAGTTGCGGCAGATCAGCGACAAAATCGTGCTCTTGCCCGAGCCGGTGGAGCCGACAAAGGCCACCGTCTCCCGGGGGCTCACATGAAACGACACGCCCTGCAAGACCCACTCGCCGGGGATGTAGCTGAACCAGACGTCGCGGAACTCAATTTCGCCCTTCACCTCGTCCAACTCAACGGCGTCGGGTGCGTCCACCATCTTGGGCTGAATGTCCATGATGGAGAACACCTTCTCCGACGAGGCCAGCGCCGATTGCAGCCAGTTGAACTGCTCGGCCAGATTCTGGATGGGGGTGAAGAACTTGGAGATATACATATAAAAGGTAACGATAGTTCCGCCGGAAATCGTCTGCCCCAAAAATGTCGCGCCGGTCAGGTGGCCCATGCCGCCCAGGTAAAACAGACACAGGATCGAGCAGATGTACAGCATATACACCAGCGGCCGGAACACGCCGAAGACAAAAATCTGCTCCTGGTTGGCCTTGGCAAGCCGCTGGCTTTTCTCGCGGAACTCCGCCATTTTTTCATCCTCGCGGCCGAAAATCTGCGTGACCTTGATACCGGAAAGATTTTCCGACAGGTAGGTGTTGATATCCGTCGTCGCGTCCTTGACCTTGCGGTAGGCGCGGCGGGAAAATTTGCGGAAAATCACCGTAAAAATCACGATGAACGGCACAAAACACAGAACCATCAGCGTCAGCTCATAGTTGAGGGACAGCATGGCGATGAGAATGCCGAGGATGACGAAGATGTTCTTGGCCAGCGTGACCAGCAGGTTCGTGAACATCATCGAGATAGCGTTCGTGTCGTTGGTCACGCGGGTGACGAGCTTGCCGACCGGGATTTCGTTCAGCTGCTCGTGGGCCAGCGACTCAATGTGGGTGAACAGATCTTCGCGCAGGTCGGAGATAATGCGCTGGCCGACGCGCTGCAAAATGACGGCCTGGAAGTAGGTGCTTGCCATCGAAAACACCAGCACGCCCGCATAGACGGCCACGCCCGCAAAGAGGCGCGGCAGCGCAAACTCCCCGGCCACCAGTTCTTCCAGCGCACCGACGATGAGGGGCGAGATAATGTCGTAGGCAATCGAGAACAGCATCAGGAACAGCACAACGACAAATTTTGCCCAGTAAGGCTTGGCGTACCCGGCCAGGCGGCGCAGGATTTCGCCGTCCTTCATCGTGCGCTCAAAGCCCATCGCCTCCTTTTTGTCCTTGACAAGGGCGTAGGCAAAAATCAAAATGGCCGTGACCGTGCCGATGACGGCCCCGACGAGAAGCAGCGGATTCAGGTTAGCCATTGCCGTCACCTCCCACTTCATCTTCCAGCTTTTGCAGGTCTACCATGCGGCGGTATTCGTTGCAGGTACGGTACAATTCGTCGTGCGGGCCTACGGCCTCCACCCTGCCGTCCTCGATAAAGATGATTTTGTCCAGCTGCTCCACCGTGGAAATGCGGTGGGCAATCAGCAGGGTGGTCTTGCCTGCGCGGCTCGTTTTCAGGTTGTCGAGGATGATGCGCTCGGTGCGGGTATCGACTGCCGAGACCGAGTCGTCCAGAATCAAAATCGGCGCGTTTTTCAGCAGTGCCCGGGCAATCGAAATGCGCTGCTTCTGCCCGCCGGAAACGGTCACGCCGCGCTCGCCGAGGACGGTTTCGTAGCCATCTTTAAAGTCCACGATGTTGTCCCGCACATCGGCCAGCGCGGCGGCGCGGTCAATGTCCTCCCGGCTGGCGTCGTCCACGCCGAAGCCGATGTTGTGGGCAATCGTGTCCGAGAACAGGAAGTTATCCTGCGGCACATAGGCGCAGGCGTTGAGCACCGAATGGATGGACACGGTGTTCACGTCCTGCTCATCCACAAACAGCGTGCCGTCGGGCACATTGTAGGTGCGCAGCAGCAGATCTACCAGCGCGGTTTTGCCCGCGCCGGTCTTGCCCACGATGCCGACGTTCTCCCCCGGTGTGATGGAAAAGGAAATATCCTTCAAAACATCGTACTCGCCGTCCGGGTAGCGGAAGTTCAGATGGCGGAACTCGATGCCGCCGCGGGGATTTTTCAAATCGGCCACGCCGTCACGGTCGGCCACATCGATGGGCGCGTCCAGCAGCTCGGTAATGCGGTTCAGCGATGCTTTGCCGCGGGCGGTCTTTTCAATCAGCATCGAAATCGCCATGATGGGCCAGACGATGGCCTCAAAGTAGCCGATGTACTCCACCAGCTGGCCCGCGTTGAACTGGCCCCGGTAGACGAGCCAGCCGCCGTAGCCGAGGATAACGCAGATGACCGATTCAACAAACAGGGTGACGAGGACCTCCAACAGTGTGGCAATTTTTGTATAGGTAACGTTGATTTCCTCGTTTTCCTTGTTTAACTTGCGGAACGCCATCAGCTCTTTCAGCTCTTTGACAAACGCCTTGATGACCGCAATGCCGGAGAAATTTTCCTGCGCAAAGTCCGATAGGTCGGAAAATGCCTGCTGGCGTTCCTCCCAACGCTTGGTCATGACCTGGCTCATCACGGTGCCAATGGCGAACATGACCGCCGCCGGGATCAGGGCCAGCAGCGTGAGTTTGATGTCCATGCGCCACATTTTGACCAGCGCCAGAATGCCCAGCACCGACGCATCAAAGAACATGAGGATGCCGTCGCCGAAGCACTCTTGGATGGTGTCCAGGTCGTTGGTATACAGGCTCATCAGGTTGCCCACTTTGTTGACCTGGTAATACTGCTGGGACAGCTGGCGGCTGTGGTCAAACATCTGCTCCCGCAGGTCGGCCTCCACCCGGACCGCCGAGCCGAAGAAACAAACGCGCCACAGAAAACGCCCGATGACCATGAGCACCACAATGTAGATCATGGGCAGGCAGATGTGTTGGAACAGCACTTCTTTGGTGAAGGCCATCGTCTGGCCGTCCACCACCACCTGCCCCAGGTTTACACCGTTGATGACCAGCCGGTACAGCTCCGGGATGAGAAGCTGGATATAATCCACCGTCAGCAGCGACAGAATACCCAAAAGCAGTACAGGCGCGTGCTTGAGGTAGTAGCGGTTGATATACTTGCCGAAAATCACGGCGGTTCTCCCTCCTTTTATACACACATTGCGGCCAGAGCCGTAAATATTCAGTATATCGTACCAGCGCGGATTCGTCAAGCGTCGCACAAAGAAAAGCGCTCTGTGCCGAACAATGGCACAGAGCGCGGAGAAGGCAGCGTGTTTTACGCGCCGAACACCTTGGTGTAGTCGGCCTGGAACTTCTCAATGCCGGCATCCGTCAGCGGGTGGTGGAGCATCTGCTCGATAACTTTGTAGGGCACCGTGGCAATGTCCGCCCCGGCCAGGGCGCAGTCCGTCACATGGATGGGGTTGCGCACGCTGGCGGCAATGATCTGGGTCTCGATATCGGGATAGTTGAGGAACATATCGTGGATCGTCTCGACCAGTTCGATGCCCGGCTGGCCGATATCGTCAAGGCGGCCAAGGAAGGGGCTGACGTAAGCTGCCCCCGCGCGGGCGGCCAGCAATGCCTGGTTGGCACTGAAAATCAGCGTACAGTTGGTGGGGATGCCCTCGGCGGACAGCACCTTGATGGCCTTTAACCCCTCGGCAGTCAGGGGGATTTTTACCACCATGTGCTTCGGGTCCAGCGCGTAGATGGCGCGGCCCTCGGCGATCATGCCTTCGGCGTCGGTGGTGGTGGCCTTGACCTCGCCGGAGATGGGGCCGTCCACGATGGTGGCAATCTCCTTCAGCGTCTCGGCGTAGTCGCGGCCCTCCTTGGCAATCAGGCTCGGGTTGGTGGTGACACCGGCGATAATGCCCATGTCGTTGGCCTTGCGAATCTCGTCCACATTGGCGGTATCAATGTAGAATTTCATGAGACGAACCTCCTTATTTCTGCCCATAATAGGCATTTGGCCCATGCTTGCGCATAAAATGTTTGTCCAACACGTGCTGCGGTGCGGGATGGGCGTTGGGGTCGATGGTCAGGGTCAGGATCGCCATCTTTGCCACTTCTTCCAGCACAACCGCGTGATAGACGGCTTGGGCCGCATCCTTGCCCCAGGTGAACGGCCCATGGCTGGCGCAGAGCACGCCGGGCACGTGTACCGGGTCGATGCCGCGCTCTGTAAACGTCTCGATGATGACCTTGCCGGTGTTCTTCTCGTAGTCCTCGTCGATTTCCTCCGGCGTCAGCTCCCGCGTGCAGGGCACCGGGCCGTAAAAGTAGTCAGCATGGGTCGTGCCAAAGGCGGGCAGGTCGCGCCGCGCCTGGGCAAAGGCCACCGCGTGGGTGGAATGGGTGTGTACGATGCCGCCCAGCTGCGGGAAAGCTTTGTACAGTTCCAAATGTGTTTTCGTGTCGCTGCTGGGGTTCAGATCGCCCTCGACCTTGTTGCCGTCCAGGTCCATGACAACGAGCATTTCCGACGTAAGCTCGTCATATTCAACGCCGGAGGGCTTGATGACGAACAGGCCGCGCTCCCGGTCAATGCCCGAGACATTCCCCCAGGTGTAGGTCACAAGGCTCCTGCGGGGCAGTTCCATATTGGCTTCATAAACTTGCTGCTTTAATGCTTCCAGCATAGGTTATCCTTTCAATTTCCACGCTAAATCGTTCAAGAACAGCTGCTGTTCCAGACTTTCCACCGTGGTATCTTTTGTGATATGGACAAATTCAATACCCATCATGTTGGCCCAGTCCTTCATCTGGTCGGCGGTCACATCGTAGGTCAGTGTCGTGTGGTGTGCGCCGCCCGCCGTGATCCAGCATTCCAGCCCGGTGGTCAGATCAGGCATAGCCTGCCACATGACGCGGGCCACCGGCAGGTTGGGCATGGGCAGAATCGGCTTGACGCAGTGGATGTCCTGGCAAATCAGCCGCAGGCGGCCGCCCATGTCGATGAGGCTCACGACGATGGCGTCACCCTCGTGGCCCTCAAACACCAGGCGGGCAGGCGGCTCACGGTCGCCGATGCCCAGGGGGTGAACCTCCACGCGGGGCCTGGCGGCGGCCACGGACGGGCAGACTTCCAGCATATGGGCACCCAGGCTGTACATGGCCCCGGGCACGAGGTTGTAGGTGTAATCCTCCATAAAGGCGGTGCCGCCGGTCTTGCCCTCGGCCATTGCCTTTATTATAGCAGTCATTGCGGCAACTTTCCAGTCCCCTTCGCCGCCGTAGCCATAGCCTTGGGCCATCAGATGCTGGCTGGCGATGCCCGGCAGCTGGCGCATACCGTACAAGTCCTGGAAAGTATTGGAAAATGCCTTGCACCCTTCGGCGTCCAGCATTTTCTTCATGGCGATTTCCTCGCGGGCCTGGTAGCGCACGGTCTCGATAAAGTCCGTGTCCTCGCTGGCAAAATCGTAGGCGGCGCGGTATTCATCCATCAGGGCGTCAATTTCCGCATCGGTCACGGCGTTCATCGTGTCCACCAGTTGTCCCACGGGCCAGGTGTTGACCTGCCAGCCGAGCTTTGCCTGCACTTCGACCTTGTCGCCCTCGGTCACAGCGACCTCGCGCATATTGTCGCCGAAACGCATGACCTTCAATTCTCTCGAGACCGCCACGCCCACGGCGGCACGCATCCAATCGCCCAGGCGCTTCTGCACTTCCTCGTCCTGCCAGTAGCCCGCAATGACCTTGCGGGGCATCCGCAGGCGGGCGGCGATAAAGCCGTGCTCGCGGTCGCCGTGGGCGGCCTGGTTCAAATTCATGAAGTCCATGTCGATCTCTTCATTGGGGATCTCGCGGTTGTACTGGGTGGCAAAGTGGCAGTAGGGCTTTTGCAGGTTGGCAAAGCCGTTGATCCACATTTTGCTGGGGCTGAAGGTGTGGCACCAGGTGATGATGCCCGCGCAGTGCTTGTCGTAGTTGGCCTCGCGCACCACGTCGGAGATCTCGGCGTTGGTCTTGGCGGTAACTTTGTAGACGATTTTGCAGGGCAGATTGCCGGAGGCGTTCAGCTTATCGGCCATCTCTGCCGCGCGGGCGGCGACGGTCTCGAGGACTTCAGGGCCGTACAAAAACTGACTGCCCACGACGAACCAAAATTCATAGGTATGCAACATAAAAGTTTTCTCCTTCTTTTAAATAACCAGTGCCTGCAGTACTCGGTAGGGGCCGGATATGTCCGGCCCGCAACTTTCCCGGAAGCGCACACTTGCCTTACACGACCGGGCCGGGCATGCCCGGCCCCTACGGCGGGAAAATTTTTCAGGATACTACCGCCCGCTCGGCTTCCAACGCGGTCTTATACCCATACAAAAATTTCGCGAACCCATCCGCATCGTCGGCATCCGGGGCCAGCGTTACGCTTCTGGCATCAGCGAACACGCAGCGGTTCAGATACGCCGCCAGCGTCTCCCCTGCCCTGCGGTACAGGCGGTAGGCCGCCAACAGCGCCATGCCGTAAGGGCCGCCCTCGCCCGCGGTCTCCATGCAGGTGACGGGCGCGCCTGCCGCAGCGGCCAGATACCGCTGCGCCACACCCGGCGTTTTGAAAATGCCGCCATGGCCCAGCAGCGTATCCAACGCCACGTGCTCCTGCTTCAAAATGTTTAGCCCCAACGCCAGCGTGGCAAAGGCCGAATAGATATTGGCCCGCATAAAGTTCGCCAGCGTAAAATCACTGTTTGGGCGGCGCAGCAGCAGCGGCAGGCCCGCATCAAAGTGGGTCACGCTTTCACCGGAGATATAGTTGATGGGCACCACGCCGCCGCAGTCGGGCGCACCCTTCAAAGACTCGTTGAACAGCCGGGTGAACAACGCGCCCTTGTCGATGCCAGCCCCGCAGAGCGCCGCGTTCTCGGCCAGCAGATCGACCCAGGCGTTCAGGTCGCTGGTGCAGTTGTTGCAGTGGACCATGGCCACCGCCGCACCGTCGGGGGTCGTGACCATGTCGATTTCCGGGTAGACCTTGGAAAGCGGCTTTTCCAGCACGACCATGGCAAAAATACTCGTGCCTGCGCTGACATTGCCGGTGCGCGGGGCCACACTGTTCGTGGCGGCCATGCCGGTGCCTGCGTCGCCTTCGGGTGGGCAGAACGGCACGCCGGGCTGCAAAACGCCGGTGGGGTCCAGCAGCTTCGCGCCCTCGGCGGTCAGCGTGCCCGCGTCCTCACCTGCGGGCAAAACGGTGGGCAGCAGACTGGCAAGGTCTACAGGATAGCCCTGCTTTGCCGCCAACGCGTTGAATTTTTCCAGCATGGCAGCGTTATACCCGCCGGTGGCGCTGTCAATCGGGAACATACCGCTGGCGTCGCCCACGCCCAGCACCTTGCGCCCGGTCAGCTGCCAGTGTACATACCCGGCCAGCGTCGTGAAGAAATCCAGCTGCGGCAGGTGCGGCTCGCGGTTCAGCATGGCCTGGTACAGGTGCGCTACGCTCCACCGCTGGGGGATGTTGAACCCGAACGCCGCGGTCAGCGCTTCCGCCGCTTGGCCGGTCATCGTGTTGCGCCAGGTGCGGAACGGCACGAGCAGATGGCCCGCCGCGTCAAAAGGCAGATAGCCGTGCATCATGGCCGAAATGCCGATGCAGCCCACCGTGGTCAGCGGCTGGCCGTACCGGGCCTGCACATCGGCGGCCAGGGCGGCGTAGGCGGCCTGCACACCACGCCAGACTTCGCCCAGCGGGTAGGTCCAGACACCGTTTTCCAGCCGATTCTCCCAGGTAAAGTCACCCTGAGCGACCGGCTTGCAGGCATCGTCCACCAGCACCGCTTTAATGCGGGTGGAGCCGAACTCAATGCCGAGGGTACAATTTCGTAAGGTAAGCATGGATTTCCTCCTTGACAAGTGGAGCTTTGTTTTCTATGATGAAACTGTCTGTATGTTCAAAATGAAGGGGGCAACCTATGGGAACGGTTTTCAATAAGGAAGAAATGCTGGTTTTGTTGCAGGATTTCCACCGCCTGACCGGGCTGCGCACCGTGGTGTTTGACACCTACGGCATGGATATCCTCTCTTACCCGCCGGAGCTGCCTGCCTACTGCAAGCTGGTGCGCGGCGTGCCGGAAGGGGTCATCGGCTGCCATCTGTGCGACCAAAACGCCTGCCGCAGCGCCACGCGGCGGAAAGAGACGGTCATCTACACCTGCCACGCCGGGCTGATCGAGGTCATCACGCCGATTTTGATAGACGGCGCAGCGGTGGGATTTCTGCTGCTAAGCCATATCGTGCAAGGCGCGGACGAGGCGGCCGAGTGGGCCGTGGCCAAGGAGCGCTGCGCACCCTACGGCATCGACGAAGCGGCGCTGCACAGCGCCTACGATGCCTTGCCCCGCACGCCCTACCCGACGCTGAAATCGGCATCGGACCTGCTGGCGTTGGCGGCGTCCGCGCTGTACCAACAGGGTTTGGCGCGGCTGAACCCCGGCAGCAGCGAGGCACGGCTGGGCCAATATCTGAGCGACCACCTGGCAGAGGAACTGACCAGCGAAAAGATCTGCCGGGCGCTGTCCTTGAGCCGCACCGGGCTGTATTATCTCTCCCGCCAGACCTACGGCTGCGGCATCAATGAGCAGATCACCCGGCTGCGGGTGCAGCGGGCCATGGAACTGCTGGCCACAACGTCCCTGTCCAACGTGGAGATCAGCCGCCTGACCGGGTTTTCGGACTACAACTATTTTTACCGTGTGTTCCGCCGCCAGACCGGCCTGACCCCGCGCCGCTACCGTACCTCTATGGTAGCAGATACCTAGCCGCCAGAATAGGAACATCTGTTTTAAAAACTGGATTTTTGTTCAAAAAAATACGCCTGCGCTTAAAGAAAAGCGCAGGCGTTGATTTTATGAATTTGCAGTATCCTTATTGACGGCATCCATATAACCGGCCGTGATGATACCGGCGGGCAGTGCGACCACCGCGATACCGACCATGGACGACAGCATGGTAAAGATGCGCCCGGCTGTCGATACAGGGTAGATATCGCCGTAGCCGACGGTCGTAAGGGAAATGGTGGCCCAGTAGATTGCATCGAAAAAGCTATTGAACGTATCAGGCTCTACATTAAATACCACCAGGGCAGAAATCAAGATGTAACCGCCCGCCAGTGCGCCGACGGTGAGTAAAGCAGATTTTTGACGACGCAGCACGGTGAGGATTATCTCAATGTTTTTGGAGTACCGCACAAATTTGACGACGCGGAACACTTTAAATGTTCGGAACAGCCGAAAAATGCGCAGCACCCTGGCCCCACGCCCTACAATGCCGAAAGACGGCAGAATGGTGAGCAGATCAATCAGTGCCATTGGGGTGAACGGATAGAGAAGAAACGCAGTGCGGCCCCGGCGCGGCAGTTTGAAATCAGCAGTCCAGAAGCGCAGGATATAGTCAAAGATAAACACGACCACCGTTGCGTGGTCGATAACGACGGTCCACATGGCGGTTGACTTTGTTGCTAACGGTATCAAGCTGACCAAAATCGTCGCCATCATGAACCAGTCATAAATCCGGCTGGCGGCATCACCGGGCGAGGAGACCTCTATAATTTCAAAAATTCTTTTTCGCATAATTTTTCCGATTTAATAGCACCGCTTGCAAGGAGTATATCCCCATGCCTCGGCTTGCTCTAGTGTGACGGCAGTAGCGTTATCCATACCGCTGCAACTGGGTATGCGGTGATATTTCTTTCCGTTACCGCTGCTTGCGATGTAGACCATGCCCGCTTGATATACGGAGCTGTTGGTACTGGTTGTGGAACTTATCGATTCAGTAGCTGGCACCTCAGTCGGTTGCGGAGTCGGCGTTTCAGTAGGCGCGACGGTCGGCTCTGGTGTTGGAACTTCGGTAGGTACGGCAGTTGGTTCCGATGCTGGCGCTTCAGTAGGGATTGTTGTTGGTTGTGGGGTCTCTGCAGCAACGGTGGCTGTCAGCATGGGTGAGGCCTGTGTGGCATCACTCGCATTGGAATCACCGCCAATAGAGGCAAACACCAATAGAACAGCCCAGAAAGCGGCGATGATTCCCACGCGAGCTTTCTTGCTGGCATGGAACTTATTGGAAGTCCATAGCCAATAGCTAAGGGCAAACGGCCAGAATATAAGAGCAAGCAAAACCCAAAGGCAACCACTGCATCCTTTGTTTTGGCCGTTGTTGGGAACTTTGGGATTTGATTGCTGGGTAGAAGGTTCTGCTCCATGGTCTTTATGGACGGATTCTGTTGTGCTGTAAGAGATACCTGTGCCGGGTAAGCCCGTAGTGGTCGTCCTGCGCCCGGTCGAACTGATGGTGTGGTGAAAACCCTTGCCGCCAAAAGAAACACTGGTGCTTTTCTTATTTAAATTTAACCGCACACCGGGGGCAATTTTGACGCTTTTGCGAAAACGAAAGGCCACAAAAATACATCCTTCCAATTTTGTTTGTTTGAATCTTATAGAAGATACAAGAAAAGGATTCTATTTCATTGTAAGCGCTCAATGCGCATAAGTCAAGCGCCCCAAAACAAGAGGAACAATGCAAATTTGTCTATAAAACAAAAAAACACGCAGATTCAAACAAATCTACGTGTCTTTTCAAGTGCGCGGTACAGGACTCGAACCTGTGACCTCCTGCACGTCAAGCAGATGCTCTACCAGCTGAGCTAACCGCGCATAGTTGCGCCGCCTGTTGGCGACGCATATTAGTATAGCAGATTGCTTTACAAATTGCAAGCCCTTTTGGCAAAAAAATTCAACTTTTTCAGCCCAGAATGCGCCCATCGGTGGAAATCGTCACGACCTGCCATGGAATGAACTTGCCGGACGCCTGCAACGCACGCTTGGCGGCGTTTTCCAGCCCGCCGCAGCAGGGCACTTCCATCCGCACGATGGTGACTTCCTTAATATCGTTGTTGCGGATGATGGCGGTCAGCTTTTCGCTGTAATCCACATCGTCCAGCTTGGGGCAGCCCACCAGCGTGATGTGCCCGCGGATGAACCGTTCGTGGAACGCGGCGTAGGCGTAGGCCGTGCAGTCAGCAGCAATCAGCAGCTTGGCACCGGCAAAGTAGGGCGCGTTGATGGGCACCAGCCTGATCTGTACCGGCCACTGGCGCAGCTGGCTTGGGGTCATCGTGGGGGCGGTGCTCTCCCCTGCCGCGTCGGCGGGGTGCAGGGCCTTGGCCATGCTGCCCGGGCAGACGTGCATTGTTTTGGGGGCACTGCCGGGGCAGCTGTGGGGCGCGTGGGCGGCCTTGTGTGCTTTGGCGGCCTGGACGGCGGCCTCGTTGTAGGGCGCAGCCTCGCGCTGCTCAAACGTGATGGCCCCGGTCGGACAGTGGGGCAGGCAGTCGCCCATGCCGTCGCAGTAATCGTCGCGCATCAGTGTGGCCTTGCCCCCGACCATTGCAATAGCGCCTTCGTGGCAGGCGGCGGCGCAGGCCCCGCAGCCGTTGCATTTTTCCTGGTCGATATGAATGATCTGTCGTTTCATAGTCAGCCTCCTTGACTTTATGCTGCTATTTTACTACAATGGCAGAAAAGAATCTGTTGTAGTAACAACATACGAGGTGCAAAAAATGGAAAGCTGCAAACTGCCCGATGTGCCGCTGTTCCGCGGCCTGACCGAGACGGAGGCCGCCGCGGCCATAGAGGCCCTGCGGATGCGCCGCCGCCCCTTTGCCAAGGGCGAAGTCCTGTTGGAGGCCGGCTGCACCGCGCCGCCATTGGGCGTGGTACTGGCGGGCCGCGTGCATATGGAGCATCTGGACGTCTGGGGCAGCAAAACGCTGTTGGGTCAGGCCGGGCCGGGCGATCTGTTTGCCGAGACTTACGCCTGCCTGCCCGAGGAACCGCTGCTGGTCAGCGTGGTGGCAGCCGAAAGCGGCGAGGTGCTGCTTTTGGACACCGATCAACTATTGCGGTGCGGCTGCGAACCGTGGTGCTGGAAGATGACCCAAAACCTGCTGCGTATTGCTGCCCGCAAAAACCTGGGGCTGGCCCAGCGCAGCCTGTACACGGCTCCCAAAACGATACGCGGGCGCATCACGGCGTATTTTTCGGTGTTGGCGCGGCACAGCGGCAGTATGCAGTTCAACCTGCCCTTTGACCGTCAGCAGCTGGCCGACCACCTGGGCGTTGACCGCAGCGCCCTGAGCAATGCCCTCTCCCAGATGCAGCGCGAGGGCCTGCTGACCCTTGACCGCCGCAAGGTGGAGCTGAGACAGGTGGACGAGCTGTAAACGGACAGCAAGCAGTAAAATGCCATTACAGCCCATATTTTTCGTATGTTTCCATCAAAACATCGGCAAGCGGACGGCCTGCCGATGTTTGTATTTATGTGTACAGTGAAAGTGGGGGTGTACCAAAAGAAAAAGACACATGAATCTTAACGATTCCATGTGTCTTTTAGAGTGCGCGGTACAGGACTCGAACCTGTGACCTCCTGCACGTCAAGCAGATGCTCTACCAGCTGAGCTAACCGCGCATATTGCGTCACCACTTGGCGACGCAGATTATTATAGCAGATGCCAATGCAAATTGCAAGGGGTTTTTGAAAAAAGTTTGGACTTTTTCAACTTTTTTCCGCGCCAGGTCACTGCACAGTGGTTTCTACCTGGGGTGCACCGCCTGCCAGCTGTTCGGCGGTCAGGGGCGCGGGGGCTGCGGCGGGCTGTTCCAGCTTTTCGCGGGCCACGGCCAGCATCAGTTTGATGCGGTTCTCCTGGTTGACGCGGGTCGCGCTGGGGTCGTAGTCCACCGGCGTGATGTTCGCATCGGGGTGCAGGGCGCGAATCTTGTTGATCATGCCCTTGCCCACGATGTGGTTGGGCAGGCAGCCGAAGGGCTGGGCACAGACGATGTTGCCATAGCCGCCCTCGACCAGCTCGATCATCTCGGCGGTCAGCAGCCAGCCCTCGCCCATCTTGGCACCCAGAGAGATAATACCCTCTGGCTTTTTCATCAGTTCGCGGAAGGAGCCGGGCGCGTAGAAGCCGTACTTACGCATGGCGTCGTAGCTGGCGCAGCCGATGCCGTCCAGCCAGCTCAGGAACGCATCCGCGCCGCCCGCGACCAGCTTGTTGCCGCCGTACAGGTCGATGTCCAGCTTGTAGTTGGCCACGCAGTACTCTACAAAGCCCATCAGACCGGGCAGGTTGACCTCGCAGTCCTGGCTCTCAAGGAATTTTTCCAAATCGTTATTGCCCAGCGGCGAATACTTGACGTAAATTTCGCCGACAACGCCGACCTTGACCTTCGGCACGCGGGTGATGGGGATGGTGGCGTACTCCTTCGCGATGTCGTAGAAGCGGCGTTTCATATCGTGGGCGGAGTAGTTCCTGTCGCCGCGAATCCAGCCCTGGATGGTGGCGATCCACTTTTCGGTCATGGCGTCGGCGTCGCCCTTGTGATCCTCATAGGCGTGGGTCTGGCTGCGCAGGGCCACCAGCATATCACCGTAGAAAATCGATGCAATGACTTTGCGCAGCAGCGGCACAGTCAGCGGCAGGCCGCTGCCCTTTTCCAGACCGGAGAAGTTCAGCGACGCGACCGGGATATTGCCGTAGCCCGCCTTGACGAGGGCCTTGCGCAGCAGCTTGATGTAGTTGGACGCGCGGCAGCCGCCGCCGGTCTGGGTGATGAGCAGCGCCGTGTGGTCCAGGTCGTACTTGCCGCTGTTCAGCGCGTCCAAGAACTGGCCGATGACCAGAAGCGCCGGGTAACAGGTGTCGTTATGGACGTATTTCAGGCCCAGCTGGGCGACCTCGCTGCCGCAGTTGCCCAGCACCTCGGTCTGGTAGCCCTCGCTGGCCAGCGCCGCCTGCATGAGCCGGAACTGGGTGACCGCCATGTTGGGAATCAGGATTTTATGGGTCTTTACCATATCCTTGGTAAAATTGGGAGTCATGTATTCCATGGGTTGCCTCTTACTTATGGTCTTCTTTCCGTTCTTCCAGTGCTGCAAACAGGCTGCGCAGGCGAATGTTCACCGCGCCCAGGTTCGTGATCTCGTCGATCTTCAGCTGGGTGTACAGCTTGCCGCCCGCCTGCAAAATCTCGCGGGTCTCGTCGGTGGTCACGGCGTCCAGGCCGCAGCCGAAGGACACCAGCTGCACCAGATCCATGTCGGGCTGTTCGGTGCAGTACTTGGCGGCGGCATACAGGCGGCTGTGGTAGGTCCACTGGTTCAGCACGGCGGTTTGGAACTTCTGCTCGTGCCAGCTGACGGAATCCTCGCTGACGACGGCCGCGCCCTGGCGGATAATAAGCTGGTTGATGCCGTGGTTGACCTCTGGGTCAACGTGATAGGGGCGGCCCGCCAGCACGACGATATGCTTGCCTTCCTTGCGGGCAGCGGCGATGATCTCGGTACCCTTGTCGCGCAGCTGCTGCATATGGCGGGCGTACTCGTCGTAAGCCGCGTCGATGGCCTCATGCACGGCCTTTTTGTCCAGCCCCGGGAAATATTTGTCCAGCGCCTGCTGGAATTTTTTGTAGAAATCCTTGCGGCGCTCGAGGTTGAAGTAGTCGTAGATGAACTTCGTCGCGTTCAGCTCGGGGCAGTTGCCCTCCAAAACCTCGGGGTAATAGGCGACGACCGGGCAGTTATAATGGTTGTCACCCAGGTGCTCATCCAGGTTATAGCTCATGCAGGGGTAGAAGATCGCATCCACGCCCTGCTCACACAGCCAGCGGATGTGTCCGTGGGTCAGCTTGGCCGGGAAGCAGGCCGTGTCGCTGGGTATGGTCGCCTGGCCGCTCTGGTACAGCTTGCGGTTGGAGAAGGGGCTGACGACGACCTCAAAGCCCAATTTGGTGAACAGTGTGTGCCAGAACGGCAGCAGCTCGTACATATTCAGGCAGAGCGGGATGCCGATTTTGGCGCGGGGGCTGGCCGGGGTGGCCGCCTTGCGGTAGTCATCCAGCAGCTTCAGCTTGTAGGCGTAGAGGTCCAGATCCTCATTGTTGGCCTTGCCGGTCACGGGTTTATCGCACCGGTTGCCGGAGATAAACCGCTTGCCATCGGCAAAGACGTTGACGGTCAGCTGGCAGTGGTTGCCGCACCCCTGACACTGCACGGTGTTGACCTTCTGGCTGAACGCTTCCAGCTCGGCCTCGGTCAGGACGGTGCTGTGGGCGTTCTCGCCCGCGCGGCTCTTGCCGTACAGCGCTGCGCCGTAAGCGCCCATCAGGCCCGCAATGTCGGGGCGGATGACGTTGACGCCCATCTCTTTTTCAAAGGCGCGGAGGACAGCTTCATTATAGAAAGTACCGCCCTGCACGACGATGTTGCGGCCCAGCTCTTCCGGGCTGGACGCGCGGATGACCTTGTACAGCGCATTCTTGACGACGGAAATCGACAATCCGGCGCTGATATTTTCAATCGATGCACCGTCCTTCTGTGCCTGCTTGACAGACGAGTTCATGAACACGGTGCAGCGGGAGCCCAAATCGACCGGTTTGTCGGCAAACAGGCCCAGCGCGGCGAACTCCTTGACATCGTAGCCCAGCGCCTGGGCAAACGTCTGTAAAAAGCTGCCGCAGCCGGAGGAACAGGCCTCGTTCAGGAAGATGTTGCTGATGGCACCATCCTCGATCTTGAAGCACTTCATGTCCTGCCCGCCGATATCAATAATGAAGTCCACGTCCGGCATAAAGTACTTGGCAGCGGTAAAATGCGCCACCGTTTCCACCAGACCGTAATCACAGCGGAAAGCGTTCTTTACCAGCTCCTCGCCGTAGCCGGTGGTGGTGACGCTTGCCACCTGCAGCCCCGGGTGCTCCTTGTAAATCTTGAGCAGCTGCTCTCGGATGAGGGGCAGCGGGTTGCCAAGGTTGGGCTGATAGTTGGTGTACAAAATCTGGCTCTTTTCATCCACCACCACCAGCTTGACGGTGGTAGAACCGGAGTCGATGCCGATATGCACCGGCCCGCAGTGGGCACTAAAAGCCACGCGGGGCACACTGTGAGACATGTGCCGTGCGTGGAAAGCCTCGTACTCCTCCTTGCTGGCGAACAGCGGCGGCTCGCTGGCATAGGTAGCGGTGGCGGCGTACTTGTCCAGCGCATCGGCCACCTCGGTGAGCACAAACTCCTTGTCGGCATACAGAGCAGCGCCCAGCGCCACATACAGCAGGCTGTTTTCCGGGCAGGTGCCGGTCACGTTCAGCGCTTCGTCAAAGCTCTTGCGCAGCACGGTGCTGAAGGTGAGCGGGCCGCCCAGATAAAGGATATTGCCCTTGATGGGACGTCCCTGTGCCAGACCGGCGATGGTCTGGTTGACCACGGCCTTATAGATGCTGGCGGCGATATCCTCGGTACGGGCACCCTGATTGATCAGCGGCTGCACGTCACTTTTTGCAAACACGCCGCAGCGGGAAGCGATGGTATAGGTGCGCTGCGCCTGCTCGGCAGCCTTGTTCATTTCCTCGGCGCTCATCTTCAGCAGGGTGGCCATCTGGTCGATGAAAGCACCGGTGCCGCCGGCACAGCTGCCGTTCATGCGCACCTCGGTACCGTTGGTCAGAAACAGGATCTTGGCATCCTCACCGCCCAGCTCGATCACGCAGTCGGTAGCAGGCACAAAGCGCTTGACCGCCACGCGGGTGGAGAACACCTCCTGCACAAAGGGCACGCCGCAGCTGTCGGCTAAGCCCATACCGGCAGAGCCGGAGATGCTGAGCAGCGCCTTGCGGCCATGCAGCTGCTCGGCATCAATGCGCCGCAGCAGCTCCTGCGCCTTTTCCAGAATATGGCTATAATGTCGTTCGTATGTAGAATACAGCAGTTCATCATGCTCGCCCAACACCACGCACTTGATGGTGGTGCTACCGATGTCAAGACCTACTCTCACCTTGTTTTTCCTCCTAAGGACAAATAACCGGAACGGAACGCCCCGGCTGCCATGGCAAACAAGCCGTTTGCGGCAAAGACCCGCAACGGCGTTTTTTCTTTTTAGCTTCCCGCATTGCGCAGCTACGTCATTTTCAAGCAGTACGCGTTATAAAAAGACACAGCAAATGCGCTTTTGCATACATTATTATTATAATCCAATCGCGGGCGGCATTCAATCCATGTTGTCTATTTTACACGAAAAAAATAGTATTTTTTGCTCAAAAGGCTGAACTTTTTGTGAACATGTGTCGGTTTTCCTGCAAAAAAGCCGCCACACAGCGCTTTGTGCAGCGGCCTTGTACCGGCGGGACGATTTCGAATGGCTCCGTATGCGCTTTGGCTATTTTCAGCGGAAGTTCCTCTCTACGCCCCACGCGTAAAAATGTTTTTGGGGCGCTCCGTTTTCCTTACCGGTTCACGAAATTCAGCACCAGAACCAACAGCAGCATATGCACAGGGTAAAAGGCGTAGCAGGCATACTGGAACGGCTTGCTGTGGTAGCCCTGCCGCCCGCGGTACAGCCAGATAGGCACCAGTGCCAGCAGCGCCAGCCCCTGCTGGCAAAGCTCAAAGTCCATACCGAAGAGCTGGATGGGGTACATAAGCCCGCCCAGCAGTTCCACGTTGACCCAGTACAGCGCCGCCAGCTGCCCCAGCAGGCACCACCACTTGCGCCCATGGAAGAAGTAAAAGATGAACACGGTCAGCACACCGGCGCCGTAGTAGTCCACCATGCCCAGCGTGCCCAGCACTGCGCCTGCCGCCACCACAAGGGCGGATACCAGCAGATACATCCATGTTTTCTGCTTTTTGCGCACGGTTTCCATCAAATGGACGCCCAGAATGCCCAAAAGCAGCGTCCAGATGACGTTCTGGTGCACCGGGTAGAACCATGTGCCGCCGTACATCAAATCGAAGGGCACTTCCGAAAGCAGAGCAAACAGCAGCAGCCGCAGGGTGTATTTTTTCAGGTCGTGGGTGTGAAAATAGCCCTCCACCGCCATAAAGGCAAAGATGGGAAAGGCCACACGTCCCGCACAGGTCAGCCATTCCTGTGCCGGCAGCAACGTCGCCCACAGGTGGTCCATCAGCATCAACGCCATAGCAAGGATATGAAGAGCCGCTGCGCTCAGGTCAAAGCGGGTCGCGGCAGCGGGTTTGATCGCTTTTGTTGACATACTCGTACCTCGTCTTTGTTGAAATTTCGTTGTTCTGTCTGGAATACGAACGAGCCCCGCAAAGAATTGCAGCCCCGGCAGCTTTTCCCGCCGGGGCTGGCCTGCTGCTTTATTTTTTCTGCTGCGAACACCCTAGCAGCAAAAAGGTAGCGCCAAGGCAGCGCCATACCACTGCCGTAGCGTGATCCCCTCCGGTAACAAAGTTCAGCGCCGCAGCAAGAAAAAACAACAGTCCGCTGAGATAAAACAGGTTGCATTTTTTCATAGAGCATTCCTCCGGTCTTGGTTTTTTCACCGGCTATTTTGGATACGGCAATCGCAGGGGCGGCTGTCATTTTACTCCGCGTGCAAAGGGGCGCAGAGCGCCCACCCGGCACGCAGAAAGTGTGTGCCCGCAGCAGTCTGCGGGGCAAATTCATGAAGGGTGGCTTGCCTGCCTGCCCATGGAGACGTAAGCGCAAAAGCAGGAATGCGGGAAGGAGCAAGGGACGGTTTCGGCGAAAAAGCGTCTGGCGGTGGCGGAAAAGCCGAACGCAAGATTTTTTCATAATAGCTGGCTCGTAAGGTGAGCCGTGCCAAAACTTCCTTGCGGAAATGTGCAGCGTTATAGTTCATCTGCACCTGAACCGGCAGCTGTGCACCCGGCGCTTGCCGCACCCAAAATAGCCGGTGGAACGTTTATTCAGTTTTTGGCGTTTTCCAGATAGGTCTCAAATGCCTCGGCAAAGCTGGCGTTCACATCAAAGGGGACAGTGTAGTCCACCTTGGAGGTCACAAGGCAGAGGTCCAGCCGATTGGAGGTTTCGTCTGCCTGCCGGTTCAGCTTGCTCAGCGCCGCATGGATGACCTTGCGGTCGTAGTTGATGGTGGTCACCCGCTTCACATCGCAGCAGTAGGAGATCTGGTTTCCCTCGGCGTTGAAACGGTAGCCGGTGCCCCCGCCGGAGAGCAGCTGCTCAGAGCTGCGCAGGTCGTTCATCCGTTTGAAGGTGCGGGCAATGCTCTGCCGCGCGGCATTCAGGCTGACCTCGCTGTCCATATCCATGTCCAGCGCATCCTTTGCCTTGCGGATGGCGGCAAACAGGCGGCTTTTTTCCCCCAGCAGATAGAGCATGAACCGGGCAACGTCGGTGATCTGCTCTGCATATTCGGTCTGTGCCACGTCCATAACGGTCTCGTCCTCGGCCTCGGGCATCACCTTATGGCGCAGATAGGTGTTGGCCACCTTGGTCACGTTGGCATCGCAGTCCAGAATGCCCTGCGCCTCGTCCAGCAGAGCCTGGAGCTTGTTCTGGTAGCGGAATGCTTCCTTCAGGTTCATAGTCGTTCCCTCCATCTTGTTTTTTCTGCTTTCAGCTTACCACAGACTGCCCGCCCGCGCAAGCCTTCCGGTAAAATGAGCAAAACGCCCGCCCCGGTCATGCCGGGGCGGGCGTTTTGCATTTGCTGTGACACTTATTGGGATAAGAGATTGGCATTACTTAGCCGGCCACGCGCTCGGTGCGGCCTGCCTCCAGCATATAGCGCAGGAAGCCGGTCACGTCGGCAGGGTCGGTCACGGTGAGGTCAAAGCCCTTCTTGGGGGCAGTGTCCATCATCTGCAGCATGGAGCGTGCGGTAGTGTCCTTTTTCAGGTCGCAGGTCTTGCCGTTGTCCAGATGCAGCAGCACGCTGCCGTGGCTGGCAGAAAGCTGGCGCATGAAACGTTCCTTATCAAAATACTCGATACGAAGCATAGGAATACCTCCTTGATGAAGCGGTTTATATTACACTTGCCGTCCGATCCTCTTTGGATAGACGGCGGGAGAATAGCGGTTTTGCCCGGCAGGGAACGCTTGCACAGCTTGCGTCCCCGCTGCCTTGGTGCTATACTGAGCTTGGAAGCTCTGATAGGATAATACCACAAAACAATCGCTAATAATAGAATAAAACCGCATAGTATATGCAACAAAACCGGCATTGGCAAAAAACATTCAAAGTATTGCGGAAAGGATTTGGTGAATATGGCATATCAGACAAGCTGTGCCTCTTATACCAACGGCCGGGTGGGGCTGTCCAGCGCTACTGCCGTGGTGGCGGATGCCGCCGGGCGGGAGCAGGCCCAGCACGGCAGCCCGCTGTTCCCTATCGCCTGCTACGCCGAGGATCTTTCCTGTTTTTCGGTGGCGTGGCACTGGCACGAGGAATTTGAGTTCATTCTGGCGGCGTTGGGGCCCATTCATGTGGACGTGAACAAGACCCGGCTGACTTTGCAGACCGGGCAGGGGGTGTTTATCAACTCCGGGGCGCTGCACGCGGTAGAGCCTGCCGAGGGCAGGGCGCTGCTGCACTCCGGCGTGTTCCAGCCCCGGCTTGTCGGCGGCATGGACACCGTATTCTGGCAAAAACTCATCCGCCCTCTCTTGCAGCCCGGCACGCCGCCCTTCTTTTTGCTGGACGAGGCCGTGCCATGGCAGCGGCAGGTGCTGCTCTGCCTGCGGGAGGCGTGGAAGGGCGTGGCGGACGAGCCCTTTGACTACGAGAACCGGGTGCGCTACCACCTTACCGCTGCCCTGCGGCTGCTCATCACCCAATGCGTCAGCGGCAAGGTGAAGGTATCGGAGCAGGAGCAGATCGCCTCGGAGCGGATGAAGCAGATGCTCCGCTATGTAGAGGAGCACTACGCCGAGGAGCTGACCGTGGAAAAACTGGCCGGCTGCGTTGCCCTGAGCGAAAGTGCCTGTCTGCGCAGCTTCCGGCAGTTTCTGGGTATCACGCCCATCCAGTACGTCAAGCAGTTCCGGGTGGAAAAGGCCGCCGAGCTGCTGCGCTCCACCCGGCTCAAGACCGGCGAGGTGGGGCTGGAATGCGGTTTTTCGGACGCCAGCTACTTTATCAAGACCTTCCGGGAGATCAAGCACTGCACCCCTCGGGAGTACCGTATCCGCTTCTGCTGAGCAAAAAGCAAAAAATGCCGGGCAGCTGCAAGCTGCCCGGCATTGCATTATAAAATTTCCCCCTGCCAGCGCTCCGGCGGAATAACAGGCTCGGTGACAAAGGCCTCGGGGTTCGGGGCAAGAACATGGCGAGTGACCCGGAAAAGCCCCTCGGCGTCGCACAGGATACACTTTGCATCGCCAAATTTTGTGTTCCGGGCTGCGCCGCAGTCCAGATATGCCTGCTCCAGCTTGACGAAATCCTCCGAGATGTGCGGCTGATGCGCGTTGTAGTGGCGGCGCATATAGACGATGTGCTGCGCCCCGGCTTCGTCCACCACGGTCAGCTGCAGGGGCTTGTCGGTCAGGCGGTTCGGCACGTTCAGCACCTCCTCCACGCTATGGATAAAGGTGTTGCGGGCGTGGGTGACCCCCAGCAGCAGCACTTTGCCGTGGGCTGCCCGCAACCGGTCGTAGCAGCCGCCGGGAGTGCAGGGGGTGTTGGCGTCCAGCTCTCCTTCCAGATACGCAGCCGCCCCCTTGCCGTAAGCTGCCATGCTGTGGGTGGGGTGCAGCGAGCGCACCACCCCGGGGCGATGCCGGAACAGCTCCGGCAGAATGCCCACGCAGCACGGGCTGCGGCGTACATCGAACACTCGGTTTTCCTCGTTGATGAACCGCCATGTGTGGGTGGGCAGCAGCAGCAAGCCCTCCGCAAAAAACTCCATCCATGCGTCCAGAACCGTGTCTGCGCCGCCCTCCACTGGGCCGATGGACTTCATGGAGGAATGGATCAGGATGGTCTCGTTGCCTGTCAGCCCCATTGCTGCAAGGTCGTGCTTGAGGTCAGCCTTTGTATATGCCATGTCGTTTCTCCTTTTCGGGCATTTTGTCTGTACCCAGTTTACCGCCTTTTGTGCGGCAAAGCAAGCCGATACACAAAAAGGCACATACCCTGCCGCGTCTGCGGGGGTATGTGCCTTTCAGCTTTTTTCAGTGGTCAGCGGTTACTCGCCCAGCAGCTCCTTGCGCACCGGTGCGACCTGATCGTTCACAAGCTCCTTCAGAGCCTTCTGGAAGTGCCACATATCATTGCCGAGAATGATCATGTTGTAGCCGTCTGCAATAGCCTGCTTCAGGTTCTCCTGCGTGGGAGGCACCACCGGGCCCAGAACGCCCAGACCCTTGGCGCGGCACTTTGCCACCAGCGTCTTGTAGGCCTCGTGGACCTCCTCGCCCATGGAGTAGCCGATCTTCAGCTGCTTGGAAACAGCGTAGTCGATGGGTCCGAAGTTTACGGCATCAATGCCGGGCACGTCAAGGATCTCGTCGATGTTGTCGGTAAACTCAAAGTCCTCGTCCATAGGGATGACCAGCGTATCCCGGTTCTGCTGCTCGATGTAGGCGTTCCAGTCAAAGTTGTGGTAGCCAAAACCGGCAGCACGCACGTTGGTCTCGCCGCCGCGGCGGCCCAGCGGTGCAAACTTTGCGCCCTCCACGCTGCGGCGTGCCATTTCGGCCGTCTTGCAATGAGGAATAACAACGCCGTCTGCGCCCCATTCCAGCACCTTGCGGATGGCTACCTCGTTGTCGTCTGCCATGCGCACCAGCACCGAAATATCATGCAGCTTTGCCGCCATGATCTGCTTTTCGAATGCTTCATCCAGCATATAGTTGGTGTGCTCCAGATCCAGATAGATAAAATCCAGACCGGACATGGCAATGTTTTCGATCACGCAGGTCGTGCCGGTAAAGCACGCCATACCGAAAACCGGGCCCTTTTTCATCTTTTCCTTCAGAGTCAATTCTTACACCTTCTCTTTTTTCTCGGGTTCCTATTATAAACCGCACCCGCTTTGCGGCGGGTGCGGCTGCGTACAGACCTATGCTTAGAAAATGCTGTAACCCAGCAGCTGCGGCAGGGCGGTGGTCAGCGGGCCCCACAGGCTGATAGAGATCAGCACGATGACGTTGCAGATGACATAAGGTGCAGCGCCCTTGAAGATCTCAATGATGGGCATACGGTTGATCTTGTTGCAGGCGTTCAGGCACATGCCAACGGGAGGCGTGACCAGACCGATAGCAAGGCCGGTAATCATCATAGCGCCGAACTGCAGCGGAGAGAAGCCGTACTGCTGCATGACCGGCAGCAGGATGGGAGTCAGCAGTAGGATGGCGGGGCTGACGTCGATGAAGGTACCGATCAGCAGAATCAGCACGTCAAAGATCAGCGCAATGGCCCACGCGGGCAGGTTGAGGGACATGAAGAATGCGCCCACGGTCTGCGGCACCTTCTGCATGGTGAGCACCCATGTGAAGATGGTGGTAAAGCCGATGATGAGCATGATGGAGGAGGAGGAGATCAGGGTCTTTTTCAGTGCCTCCCAGACACCCTTCCAGGTCAGCTCCTTGTAAACGAAGAAGCCCACCAGAATGGAGTACAGCACAGCGACACCTGCGCTCTCGGAGGCGGTGCAGACGCCAAAGGAAACGCAGATGATAATGAACACCGGCATGATCAGGGCGGGAATGCCGCTCAGCAGGCTCTTGGCGGCGCGCTTTGCGTCAAACTTGGCCTTTGCCGGGTGCCAGCCCTTCTTTGCGCTGATGATGTACACGAGGACCAGCTGGGTCAGACCGATCAGGATGCCGGGCACGGCACCTGCCATGAACAGAGCACCCACGGATGCGCCGGAGATCATGGAGTAAACGATCATGGGGGTAGAGGGCGGGATGATCATGCCCATGGTGGAGGAAGCAACGGTGATGCCCGCAGAGGCCTCCGGAGGGTAGCCCTCCTTTTCCATGGCGGGGATCAGGATGGAGCCCAGAGCAGAGGTATCTGCCACAGAGGAACCGGAGATGCCGCCGAAGATCATGGAGGCCACGATGTTCACTTCGCCCAGACCGCCGCGCACCGGGCGCAGCAGCTCCATGCAGAAGTTGATGATGCGCTGGGTGATACCGCCGGTATTCATCAGCTCACCGGCCAGCATGAACAGCGGCATGGCGATCATCAGCTCGCTGTAAGCGCCGTTCCATACGCGCTGCGGCAGCATGGTGATAAAGTTGGGTGCGTAGATCAGAATATAGCTCACGCAGGAAGCGCCGATTGCAAAGGCCAGCGGCACGCCCAGCGCAGCAAAGAAGATCAGCAGCACCAGAAGGATGAGCATTGCCATAAGTATTTTCTCTCCTTTCCCTTATGCGTCTTCCTTGGTCAGCGCCTTGTTCTTGGGCGCAAAGAAGGAAATGTCGGCCTTATACAGGGTGATAATCTTGATCACGACGCAGATGGCGCAAATGATGCCGCAAACCGGCATGATGCCGTACATATACATCATGGGGATCTCCATGCCCTGACTGATCTGCTTACCGGCAACGCCCACATACTTGAAGCCCTGATAGGTGAACACCAGCACCACGGCCAGCACGATGAGGTAATTGACGATAGCCAGCCAGCGCTTGCGGGCAGGCTTGACACCGTCGTAAAGGATGTCGATCATGACGTGCTCGTCCTTGATCACGTTGATGCCCATGCCCCAGAAGGTGGTAAAGGCAAACAGGGTGGTGTTGAACTCCGCCAGCTGCTTCCAGCTCAGGGAGAAACAGTAGCGTGCAATGACCGTAAAAATGACCAGCGCGGCAAGCAGTGCCATAGCGACGATCCCGATGAAAAAGTACAGGTCAAACAGCTTTTTCCCGAATTTTTTGAGCGCTTCTATTGTGCTCAGCCCCTTTCCTGTAATGTTGTGGGTGGTTTATCATTGAGAAAGGGCAGCCCGAAGGCTGCCCCCGTGCCTCAATAAAAACGATATACGCGCAAGCGGTTATGCCTTTGCAACGATATCCTGCATCTCCTTCAGCTCGTCTGCGGTGCAGATGCCCTCGCTGATGCACTTGTCGTACACAGACTGCACAGCCTGCTGGAAAGCCTTCAGCTCATCTGCGGAGGGCTCGTACACCTCGCAGCCGTAGTCCACGATGGTCTGCTTTGCAGCACTGGAGTTCTGGTCGATCAGCTGGTCATTGTACTCGCCCATAGCGGTAGCGCACTCGGTGATGACATCGCGGAACTCCTCGGGCAGAGCGTTCCACCATGCAGCGTTCACATAGAAGGGATCCGGATGGAACTGGTAGTTCACTTCGGTGAAGTACTTCTGCACCTCGTAGAACTTCATGCCTTCCACGTTGACCCAAGGGTTCTCCTGACCGTCTGCAACGCTGGTCTTCAGGCCCATGTACAGGTCAGAGTACGGGATGGTGGTGGTGGTAGCGCCCATGGCCTGGAAGGTCATGTCGATGGTTTTCATGCCGTTGGTGCGCATCTTCAGGCCCTTCAGGTCTGCCGGAGCCTTGATAGGGTGCTTGGAGTTGGAGAACTGACGGTAGCCACCTGCATCGCACAGGTTGATGATGACGGTGCCGGTCTCGCCCTCGGCCTCAGCGCACACCTTCTGTGCCAGCTCGCTCTGCAGCAGAGCGGTGACCTGTGCACGGGTGTTGGTCAGGAAAGGCAGGGTGAACATCAGCAGGCGGGGGCTGAAGTCGAACTGGCCGCCGCGCATACCCTGAATGGTACCTGCGACCACCTGCTCCAGCATCTCCTTCTCGGTGCCCAGCTGGCCGTTGCCGTAAACCTCGATCTTCACATGGCCGTTGGTGGCAGCAGCCACATCCTCGGCAAACTTTTCCATGGAGACAAAGCGGGGGTTGCCCTCGGGCTGTGCATGACCCACGGTCATGGTAAAGCTGCCCAGAGAGGCAAACTTGTCATCACCGCCGGCTGCAGAGCTGGCTGCGGTGCTGGCTGCAGGTGCTGCGGTGGTGGTGGAAGAGGCAGAACCACCGCAGGCTGCCATTGCACCTGCTGCGGCCACTGCGCCGGATACCTTCAGAAAGTTGCGACGAGAGATCTTTTTCATACGATTGTCCTCCAACTTGTGTCAGGCCGCCGGGAAACTGCCTCGTGCTTGTCTCTTTGCCGGTCAACCTGTATACAGCATTTACTTCGTGCTGCTATCGTAACAAAAAATACATATTTTCACAAGAGCAATATTCACTGAACTTATTGAGGTTTCTTTGTGCATTTGGCACAATATTCACCTTTTTTCAGCATTTATTCAACTTTTTTCTGGTGTTTTCATCTAATATACCAGTTTCGTCACTACAAGATCCGTGTTTTGCCCGATTGTAAGTTCCTGTATACAAGAGCTGTCATAAACTTCTATTCAAGCATTGACATTCTGTCGCCGGAACGGTACAATGATAATAAGCTTATATTTACCGGATAAATGGAGAACAACTATGGCTACATTACAGCACACTGATGAGCTCTATCATATTCTCGAGGACGAGATCTGCGCACTGAAGATCCTGCCCGGGGAAGCGCTGAGCGAAAACCAGCTGTGCAAGCGGTTCGGCGTTTCGCGCACTCCTATCCGCAGCGTTTTGCAGCGGCTGGAGCAGAACCGCTTTGTGCAGATCATTCCCTGCAAGGGCACCATTGTTACCGCCATCGACACCGGCGTGGTGGACCAGCTCATCTTCCAGCGTGTTGCGGTGGAGGGCATGGTGTTCCGGGACTTTGTGCAGAGCTGCTCGCCCATGGAGATCCTTGCGGTGGAACACCTTTATAATATGCTGCTGGAAGCCGCTGCGGGGCGCAGCGACCCGGAGAACTTTGATTTCAACCACTTCCTCAGCTGCGACCTTGCCATGCACGAGTACTGGTTCCACAAGACCAGCAAGGAGTACCTCTGGGAGCAGATGACCCGTCCGCAGGCAGACTATTCCCGCTTTATCCGTCTGGACATCGTGGGTGCACGCAACGTGTCCAGCGTCGTCAGCGAGCACGCCGAGATGCTGCGCATCCTGCGTGAGAAGGATCTGGACGCCATTGAGCCGCTGATGCGCACCCACCTGTACGGCGGTGTGAGCCGTATGGGCAGCAAGATCTACTCGGACGAATACCGCGGCTACTTCAAGCTACCGGAGAACAAAAAATAAAGAAGGCCGCTGCACAGGAAACTGTGCAGCGGCCTTCTTCTGGTTGCGCCAGCAGGAGTCGAACCTACGATGGGGGAGTCAAAGTCCCCTGCCTTACCGCTTGGCGATGGCGCATCATGCAAAACAGTATAGCATATTTTCCGCTGTTCCACAAGAGGTGCGCCGCATTTTTGCAGCTTTTTCTGTGCGCTGTCTGCCGCACTTGCGGCGGTTTGGGTCGGTTTTTGGGCTTTGCGGCCGGGCCCCTGCGTTTTCCATATTCTTCCATGTTTTTACGAAAGGCAAGTTTTGCGGGACGCGTTTTTCAAAAAACACAGTCCGCAGGGGGCACAAGATTCATATTGCAAAGGTGAAATTTATTTTTTTCCTGATTTTTCTTATTATTTTCTCAAAAGACTGTATTTTTTGTTGCGGTTCTGGTACACTGGATGTGATAAAAATAAGTTGAAGAAACTACGCCGATGTCCGGGCTGTCCCCGGGCGGGGCAGTGTCTCCATCTTTGTGAAGGAAAGCGAGGGATCTCATGAAAAAATTCCTGAAAACGCTGGTGGTCGGGCTTTGCCTGTTCACGCTGCTGTGCTGCGCACTGCCGGCTGCATTTGCCGCCGACAAAACTTCAGGGAGCAAAAAGGAAGAGAACGTGTACGCCATTGGTATGGATGCCCAAGGCGGCATCTGCTCCACCGTGGTAACCTACACGAACCTGTCCGGCAAACTGGAGAGCACGCCCGAGCAGCCTACCATGACGGGCTACTCCTTTGATGGCTGGTACACCGAGCCGGTGGGCGGCAGCAAGGTGACCACCTCCACCGTGTTCACCTCCGACGCCACTATCTACGCCCACTGGACTGCCAAGGCCGGTACTTCTACCGTGCCGCAGCCCACCACCCAGCCTGCCGCCCAGTGGCAGAAGTATGTAGGCCCTGCCCTTGTGGCCGGTGCCCTGCTTACCACTCTGCTGGTCTCCACCATGTTCTGAACACTGCTGTAAACACAATGATACCATTGAAGAAAGGGATCTTACCATGACTACTTCTACCATGAAAATGCCCGCCAGCTATTCCGCTATCGAAGCCGAGGAAATGACCTATCTGGACGGCGGCGCCAGCAACGCTTATCAGTCCTTCCTGGACATCGGCAAGGTGTTCAACTACATTGCCCGCATCTTCTCCGGTGCAAGCTCCATCATCAACAACGTTAACGTCATCTACCAGTCCTTTGTATCGCTGAACAGCCTGCTGGGCAGCTTCGGCAAGTAAAAGCATCACCCCAAAGTTCAGATCCGGGAGCCGCGCTTTTTTCGAAAAGTGCGGCTCCCGTTTTTCGTACACGCTGTAATTCAGTGCATTACTGCGCAGCACTTCACGTTCCAGAATTGTGAACAACCTTTTTAAGTTTTTTGGGGGTCAGTGGCCGTTTTTTGGGCTTTTTCTATATAAAAAGCAAAAAAATGCGATATTTTTTGGGCTTTATCTCTTGATTTTGTGTCTGATTTGTTATATTGTTGTTACATGGAATGTGCTAAAATAAGATAGTTTATAAAAGGTCTCTCCAGCTGCGCAAGTTGCGTGGCAACAAGTGAGTTTTCAGGCATTTTCTTTAAGTTTTTTCGGTATTTTCGAAAAAAAATTTCGTTATCTTTACATTCGGGAGTTTGTACGCAAATGGCAGATCGTGAACTGCGGCGGATGCACCGCGCTGAACTGATAGAGATCATCTATGCGCTGAAGCAGAGCGAGGACCAGCTCAAGGCGCAGAACGCCGCGCTTACCGCGCAGCTGCAAGACCGGCAGCTGCGGCTGGAAAGTGCCGGTTCCATCGCGCAGGCCGCGCTGGAGCTGAACAACGTGTTCGCCGCCGCGCAGGCCGCCGCCGATGACTATCTGCACTCGGTGCAGGCCAGTCTTGCGGACACCAACGCCACCGCCGCCAATACCCTTTCGCAGGCGCGCAGCGAGGCCAAGCACATTCTGGAGCAGGCACAGGCAGACGCCGACAGTCTGAAAGCGCAGGCGCAGCAGGAATGCGACGCCATGACCGCCGCCGCCGCGCAAAAACGCACCCAGACCGAGGCCGACTGCAAGGCCATGGTAGAGCGCGCCGAGCAGGAGGTGCAGCAGCGCTGGCAGGCATTTGACCACAAGGCCAACGAGCTGCTGGATCAATACCGCAGCACTGACGGCCTGCCTTCGGAGGAAACATGAAAAAACGCGATATCCGGTTCGCTTCCATCCCTTCCACCGAGGAAGTGGCCGCAGAACGTGAGCGTCTTGCGTACCAGAGCCGCTACCAGCGGGTGCTGCGCAGTACGATCTATATTCTGGTGGTGGTGGCCGCAGCAGCCGTGCTGCTGGCTACGCTGTTTCTGCCGGTGCTTCAGGTCTCCGGCGACAGCATGTACCCTACATTAAATGATAAAGACATTATCCTGCTGGTAAAATCCAACCACATTGAAAACGGTGAGTTATGCGGGTTTTACTGGCAGAACAAGCTGCTGCTCAAGCGCATCATCGGGCAGCCCGGTGATGTGATCGATATGGACGTGAACGGCGTAGTCTCGGTAAACGGCGTGGCGCTGGACGAACCCTATGTGGACGCGCTGACCGTGGGCGAATGCGACATCCGGTTCCCCTATCAGGTGCCGGAAAACCGTTACTTCGTGCTGGGCGACCACCGTGCCACCTCCATCGACAGCCGCAGCAGCGTGATAGGCTGCGTTGAAAAAAGCCAGATCGTGGGCAGGGTTTTCCTGCGGATATGGCCCTTGTCCAGTTTCTCGTTGATCCATTGACCCCGGGAGGAGGTATTTCGTTATGAACGACATTCTTAAAACGTACATGGAGCGGTTCCGTGAGAACCGGCACACCCTGCGGCGCTACACCGCATTTGTGCTGGCACTTGCCATGATCACCACCCTGTTCGTCAACTGGCAGCTGCATGGCGTGGGCATCTCGATGACCGCGCAGTACCAGTGCGGCGAGGAGGAGCACACCCACACCGCGGATTGCTACACCAAGGTGCTCACCTGCGGTTACGAGGAAGGCGAGCTTGAAAATGCGGACGAGGTGGCCGCCGCTGCTGCGACCAGCCAGCCCACCGTTGAGGCTGAGCCCGCGCCGCTGGCACTGGAGCCGCAGATCGAGTTTGTGCCCCACGAGCACACCGAGGACTGCTACACCGAGGTGCAGACTCTGACCTGCATGGAGGAAGAGCACGTCCACGGTGACGACTGCTTCGACCCCGAGGATGGCAGCCTGATCTGCGACAAATTTGAGCATACCCACGACGAAAGTTGCTATACCACCGAGTACGAGCTGACCTGTGGACTGGAAGAGGGCGAGCTTGTGGAGCAAGTGGTGGAGCCCACCCAGAGCGCCGAGCTGGCGGCTATGGCTGTGGCCGAGCCTGTGGCACTGGAGCCGACGGTGGACACCGTGGAGCCCATCTACCACCACCACACTGACGCCTGCTACGAGGAAGTGCTTACCTGCCCCCTGCCGGAGCATCACCACACCGTAGCCTGCCTGAGCGACACCTCCGCCGACGTTGAGACCCCCGAAGAGTGGCAGGCCGCCAACGCCGAGGCCGTGATGACCGGCAACTGGGACGAGGACCTGCTCAGCGTGGCAAAGACCCAGCTGGGCTACGAGCAGAGCGAGAAAAACTTTGAGATCGACCCCGCGGACGGCGTGACCCTGCACTACTACTCCCGCTACGGCCAGTCTTACGGCAACCCCTACGGCGAGTGGGACGTGATGTTCCTCTCCTACTGCCTGAAGTACGCCGGTATCCCCCAGAGCGCCATCCCGCAGGAGGCCAGCGTGCTTGCCCTGCGCAGCTCCATGAGCGACATGGACTGGCTACTGGACGGCGAGGACGGCAGCGCCGCCAATGTGGGCGACATCGTTATTTATAATAAGTACGTCACCCGCACCGTGGCTGTGGACAGCAGCGCCGATGGTGCAGCGGACGATCTGGACGACCAGTTCAGCATGGACACCGATTTCGAGAACGGCGCAGCGCTTGAGGAATCCGGCGCTGCTGCGCTGGATACCGCTCCTGCCGCTGAGGATGCCCCCGCTGCCGACAGCGTGATCACCCCCGATCTCCCCGATACCGCCAACCCGGAGCAGCCCGCCGCAAAGCCGGTGGACAGCACTGGCACCTCTGCATCCGGCGCGGACACCCTTATCCCCAGCGTGGATTCCCCCGCTGCCGAGCCGCAGACCACCACCGTGACTGACGCTCAGCCCGTGGAGACCGTGGGCATCGTGAGCAGTGTGGACAGCGATGCCGACACCCTGACCGTCATCTCCGGCGACGTGGACGGCAAGGTGGCTGAGGTAGCACTGTATGATGCTGATGTTGAAAACGTTATCTCTGTGGCGTATGCTCAGATGGCGCTGAGTGAAGGCGATACCGCTTCGGATATTACTGAAATCGACCCGGTATTCTCCTGCTCTGTTACTACCGTATACGGCACTGTATCTGCTTCTGCAATGCGTCCCGCTCCTTCCTACGTTGCAAGGTACGCTGCCCCCTCCATGTATGCTGTAGCTGCTGTGTCTGCTACTCCTGTTGATATGGGCGAGCATATCACGAACGTTATCGTTCAGATACCTGCCTCCACGAATGGCAGCGGCGTTGTAACCTCTTGGAAAGATGCAAACGGCGTTGTGCGTCCCGGTCAGACTGTTAAGGTGCAGTTGAATTACACTTTTGGTAAAGACAAGATCACCAAAGACAACCGCGTTGCAACCTACAAGCTCCCCAACGGTATTACGCTGTTGGATAGTGTTTTGCACTCCGGCAATATCACTTGGCATAACCGTACCACTGGTCAGAAGGTTGTCGTCGGCACCTACAAAATTGATGCTGACACCGTCACTTTTACCTACAACGAAGACTTTGCCGACGGCAAAGCCTTTGACGGTGATTTTGAGTTTCAGGCTTCTGCTTCCTCTGCTTCCTCCATGGAAGGGAAAGAAATTAATTTTGGCGGCACAAACGGTTCTGTTACCATCAAAAAAGAGGATCTGACCCACGATCTTTCTCTTTTCAAGAATGTGCAGAAGGACGAAAACGGAAAAGAACTGATCGAATACGATTCAAAAACAAAGAAGCTTGATATCGCCTATGAAGTGGTTGCAAAAACCACAAACGGCACCGGTACTACCGTAAATCTTACCGACTCCTTTGATACCGTAAATTCTTATCTTCCCAGCAACGCTACCTATCAGCAAAATACGATCAAGCTGATAAAGGTTGATGCGAATGGCAACGAAACGGATGTCACAACGGACTATCAAAGCAACCTCACTGTAAGCAGCAACGATCTCAAATACAATGCTCTGCCCAAACTGGAAGCCGGTGAGCAATACGTTCTGCAGTATCACGCCACCATTCCTGTTTATGAGGATTACACCTATAAGTCCATCAATAACGTAAAGGCTGAGTTCGACGGCAAATACAGTTACACGAGCAAGGAGGTTAAAAACACCGAGCCGCGCCTTACCAAGAGCGGCAATTATGACGCCAACAGCCGCATCATCACTTGGACAGTCAAGATCAACAACCCCTTTGGGGAGGATCTCCGCGGCAAAAAATTTACCGATCTTCTGCCTGCCGAGCTGGAGGTCGTAGATAGTGTTGAGATCACACGCGGCTACTATAGCAATGATCTTGGACCTATTTCTGCCGAGGCGTTCAAGAATGCTGGGTATAGCTACACCTTCCCGACAGATTTGGCGCATGGTGAGGAAGACGAATCGTTCTACACGATCAAAATCAAGACGAAAATCCCTGACGGCACCGCAGTCGGTACCAAATTTAAAAATGAGGCCACGTTTGATGGCAGCGGCGCTTCCGGCGATGTTACGGTGACCGACCGCAACTCCTATCTCAGCAAGAGCCTGTATAAGGCCGAGGACTTGGAAACCGGCAAGAAAGAGCTGACTTGGCAAACCTCGGTCTCCATCCCTACCGGTTGGAACGAGATCACCCTTACGGATACGATCCATGATGCCGAGGTAAATGGCACTGAGCAGGATGGCACACATTATGCGGTCTTGTCTGAGTTGAAAGATGAGATCCAGAAGAATCTGTATCTGACCTTGTTCGGTTCCAGCGATACCGTCACAATGGCAAATGCGTCCACACATCATGTCACCTTTACCGTCACCTATTATGACGAGAGCGGTGCTGTGGTTACTGACGCTGATGCTCATGTGACCAAGTTTACCATCACCGCCAAGCTGGCCGATGGCCATACGCTGGATGCCACCAGCATGGTGCTGAACAACTACCATACCGTTGCCGACATCAGTAATGCGGGCATAGAAGAGCCGTGGCTGTTTGTAAACACTGCTGCCTCCGGTGATAAGACCACCGATGCCAGCTACACCTATAAAAAGCCCAAGGAAGCAAAGCTTGAAAAGCTGGTCTATAATGAAAACAATTTTGATTACCCTGGCAGCAAGATCAGTGAGTTGGATTACAATAAGAACAACGGTAAGATCTACTACGAACTCACCATCCCCACCTCGCTTACCAGTAAAGATCCGCTGACCACGAAAAATCTGGAGATCACCGATACCCTGCCTGATGGTGTTACCTTTGACATAAGCAGTGTCACGGTTGGTGTACGCGATTACAGTAATGATGGCTCTGTAATCCATAGTAGCTGGTTAGGTCACACAATTTATAGTTCTATCGGCGGCACTCCGAACTATGAGATTTCGGCAACTAAAAACTTTCGTGCAACAAAAACTCATATTGGCGCAACCGACACCGACCGTACGGTCAAGTTTACGATCACGAACGGCTACAACATTTCTGAAAAGCCGCAAGTTTTCTATATCCGCTACTCGGTCAGCGTTGCGGAGGATGCCTCTTGGGACGACCTTCGTACACAAAACATATACCGTAACCACGCGGAATGGAACGACGATAAGGCAGATACGGAAACCACCGTCACGCGCAGCTATGACAAGATTTATAAGACCGGCACTGCCGTCGACGAAGATCTCGACGCCAACGGCAAGCAAACTGCGACCAAGAAGATCAACTACAACGTTGTTATCAACCCCACCGGCGCTAAGCTGCTGGCCACCAGCAATACCCTGACCCTGACGGATACGCTTAGCTTTAACCCCTCTGCCAACACTTCTGCTGATCTGGATCTGAGTTCGATCCATCTGTATGGTGTGACCCTTGATCCTGAGGGCAACCTTGTTGCAGACCATACAAATGAGATCGGCCGCGACCGGTTTACGGCAACCTATGACAGCCCCAACCACATTATGACCGTCACCGTCCCGGATGAGCTGGCTTGTGTGCTGGAATACACCTATCAGGTCTCTTACCCCTCCTCTACGGAGGTAACGTTTAATAACAAGGCAGACCTTTCCGGTCTGGAGCAGAAATGGGTCAATACTGATGTTGTGAGGTATGATTCTTCGGCTACCGTCCGGTTCAGCAAGTTTGACCTGAACAAGGTGGATTCCAACGATTATCTGGTCACACTTCCCGGTGCAATCTTTGAGCTTGCAAAGTACAATAAAACAACAAGAACGTTTGATAAGGTTTGCGACCTGACGACAAACGATTCCGGTCAGATCAATTTCAGCCTGCTGGAATCTTCTGCAACGAAGGAAACCTACACTGAAAGCAGCGCCCAGCTGCTTTGCAGTACGCTCTACCGTATTGTAGAGACAAAACGGCCCGCCGGTTATGCGCTTAGCAAGAGCCCGATCTACCTGCTGTGGGGTGCACAGCCCAACACAAACGCACCTACCGCGTTTGTTGCTGCTACCGAACGAAGTGAATTCAATGATCCTGAGTATGGTAAGCATCTCACCTACTCCTCTGTAAACCATTACCTTGCCCGTGGCGAAAGCAGTGCTGTATATGTGCCCAATACCGCTAACAGCATTACGGTTGCCAAGCATTGGCTGGACACGGACGGCAAGACAGAGCTTGCTCCGAACAAGGTCAACTCCACCTACACCGCAACCGTAGAACTGTGGCGCAAGGGTTACCAGAATGGCAGCCAAACGTCTGATACAATGGTTGAGTCCGTTACCTTGGATAGTTCCAACAACTGGAGTTATAGCTGGAAAGACCTTCCTTTGGTAGACCCCAACAATAGCAGTATCACCTACAAGTATTACGTTAAGGAAACAGCCTGTTCCGGTACGTTTAAATACGACCTGAACAACACCGGCATCACCGGCGGCACCATTCTGCTTTACAATCAGGTGCCCGAGGATGATGGCTACGAGCTCCCCTCTACCGGCGGCACCGGTACACTCCCGTACACAGCCGTGGGCGGCACAATGATGCTGTCTGCGCTGGCATATAGTATTATCCACCGCAAGCGCAGACACGAAGGGAGGGCAGATGACTAAACTGCACTTCCCTGCCGGACGCCCGGGGCTGAGCCCCCGCCCGCCCAGCGCAAAGTTTACGCGATAGACCGAACAAAAACGACACCCCTACCCCCCCCCCTGTGCAAAATGCAGGGGGCGGCAAGGGGCAGAAAAGAAAGGGGCTTTTTCCATGAAAAAAGCAATGAAAAAACTCATGGCTGCGCTGCTGGCAGTTGCTATGGTTTGCGCCATGGCCATTCCGGCGTTTGCAGCTGGTGGTGCTGGTGCTACCACTGGCGAGGGTAAGATCACCATTGATAACGCTGTTATAGGTCATACCTATAAGATCTACCGTATTCTGAATCTTCAGTACAATGATACTGCTAAGTCCTTCCGCTATGAAAAAAATGATAAGTGGGGAGCTTTTGTTGAGGAGCAGACGGCCTATTTATCTGTTGATTCCACGACCGGTGTTGTTACTTGGGCAAACTCTGATAACGCAGATAATGGCACTGCTATCAAGGCACTTGCAGTAGCTGCCGGTCAGTATGTTAAGGATCAGGGTACTGCCCTCACTGCTGACGACTTTAAAGAAGCAACCTCAAGCACTGTAATCTTCGATAACCTGCCCCTCGGCTGGTATCTGGTGGTTTCTGACCTGACCAGCGATGCGATCTGCTCCATTGATACCACTGCAAAAGAAGTGACCATCAAGGAAAAGAACGGTGTCCCCACTGTGACAAAGGAAGTTGAGTACGCTTCCGGCTCTTGGGGTCAGGGCAACGACGGCAACGTTGGCGATACCGTAAACTTCCAGACCACCATCTACGTGACCGATGGTAACCCCACCAACTACGTTCTGCACGATAAGATGTCCAATGGTTTGACCTTTAAGGAGGATTCCATTGCCGTAAAGGTAAATGACACCACTCCCATTACTAACTACACGGTAAAGTACACCAATACCGATAAGTGCACTTTTGAGATTTCTTTCCCCAATGGTACTCTGCATACCAACGATAAGGTGGTTGTAACCTACTCCGCTACCATTAACAGCAATGCTGTGGTTGGTACTGCCGGCAACGAGAACGAGACTTGGCTGAAGTATGGCAACAATGGCGAGACAACCCACGGAAAAACCAAGACCTATACTTGGAGCTTCAATATTTTCAAGTACTTCACCGATAGTAACAATGACATGCGGTATCTGGCTAATGTTGAGTTCGTGCTGTACCGCAAGAATGCCGACGATAAGGCTGAGTATGCAAAGTTCGATTCCAACAACAACAACAACAAACTGACCGGTTGGACTGAAACTAAGGATGACGCCACTAGGCTTACGACTAATGCAACCTCTACTGTTACCGTTGAAGGTCTGGACGAAGGCACCTACTTCCTGAAGGAAATCACAACTCCCGACGGCTTCAACGGCCTGACCTCTGATGTGGAAGTTCAGATTGACAGTAGCTGCAACACCCTCAATGGCGCTACTTACATGGTCCAGTATAAGATGGTCAATGAGGAAGGTTTTACGGATACCGATGATGAAGAAAAGGTTGTTCCCATTGAGAACAAACGCGGCACTACCCTGCCCGGCACCGGCGGCATCGGCACCACCATCTTCTACGTTGTCGGCGGCGGCCTGATGGTTGCAGCAGCGATCCTGCTCATTACCAAAAAGCGCATGGAGAACCACTAAGCTCTCCTTTACCCCAGCACAGGGCGGGGCTGCAAAGCCCCCTGCTCTGATCCTGAAACTATAACGTTAGGGAGTAGCCCATGAAAAAGAACAAAAGCACTATTATATTGATCCTCGTCTTTTTCGTGGGTCTATCCGTGATGTTATACCCCACTATCAGCGATTACGTCAACCAGCGCAACCAGTCCCGCGCGGTGGCAAACTACGCGCAGGACGTGGACAACATGACCGATGCGGATTACAGCGCCTATTTTGACGCCGCCGATGCCTTTAACGCACAGGTGGCCGCCAACGAAAACGCCCTCTTCCGCCCGGATCAGCTTACCGGCTACAACGAAACGCTGGATATTACCGGCACCGGCATTATGGGTTACATCACCATTTCCAAAATCGGCGTGGAGCTGCCCATCTACCACGGCACCAGCGACAGCGTGCTGCAGATCGCCGCAGGCCACTTGGAGGGCACCAGCCTGCCGGTGGGCGG
>OOCN01000088.1_pt1 | contig 94635 bp, 81 predicted proteins | sample 1671361 | NCBI WGS metagenome assembly OOCN01 (sample SAMN06348149, study PRJEB24527) | human gut metagenome | biome: human gut; feature: ankylosing spondylitis patient; material: feces | host: Homo sapiens | place: China | collected 2015-10
AAAAAGGCGGTATTATCGTTCAAATCCAAAACCAAATCGCCATGACGTAAATGGGTAGGATTATCTTTTTGAAATTGAACTCGACGGAGATTACTTTCAATTCTGGCCAGAACTTCCTCCATATCAAACGGTTTTGTAATATAATCATCTGCACCGAGGCGCAGTAAATCTACTTTGTTTTGCGTTGTTCCTTTGGCAGAAATAACAATGATTGGAACCGTAGAACATTCTCTTACCGCTGTAAGTACGGTATCACCATTTCGATATGGAAGCATAATATCAAGCAAAATCAAGTCGATCTTATTTTCCCGCAGGCAATCCAATACATGAAGCCCGTCATATTGGCAAAAAACTTCATATCCATTTTCCTGCAAAAATTCAGCTAATAACTTGCTGATTTCCAAATCATCCTCAACCAACAGAATTCTCATTTTCGTTTTTCACCTGCTTTTTATATCGTCTATCGGCGGGTTTGTCTGTTTCCTTGGGGATCAACCAAACACCGGCCATTTTCACAGCGCCGGGAATACGGCCCTCGACGCAGTAATAGTTGACTTGACGGGACGAAACGCCCCATTTCTCGCTTGCCTCTTTGAGTGTCATATAGTCCATATTTGCACCTCCGACAACATTTCTTATTATATTTCATTTGCTCGAAGAATACAAGGCATGATATATCTATCATATATTTGTGCTCATATCTCGGTACAATGCAGCCAAAATCTCCGTTTCAAATTGTAGTATTGATAGAGGGGAAAACGAGGGAAGGTCGCTGAATGACAGTTCCCTGTCACGGCGCCTTTGCATTTGTCAAAAGGATTTCTCGCAATGATTTTCCATCGTACCGCCTGCTTAAACGCACACCGCAGGAGCTTGATGATCTTTTCAATGGTCTTGTCACTGACATAAAATCGGCAGATGTACTTGGTAAAGATACAGGTGAAAGTGGCCGCCAAGTTCAGCGATTCATCCGCCTCACCAATCTGATCCCCGAGCTTCTGGATATGGTCGATCAGAAGCAGATCTCCTTTAATCCGGCTGTTGAGCTTTCGTATCCCGAAAAGGGATAACGCAGTTTTCGCAGGACTTGGCCAAGGAAACATTGCTTGCAGATTTGTAAATTCTTATCGAAAATTGGCGGATTTTATCATGAAAACAACCTGCACAAATTGACTTCGTTCGAGGTTGAGATTATACTATAGAAAGAATACTGTTACACAGTTTGATTTACCGTTCCTCAAAAATGGTGAGGTGCTGAGAAATGACGGAAGTAAAAACGATCAAATGCGAAATCCATTGTCAAAATGGGGAAAGCATCCATGCGACATTCCCCGCAGTGCCGGGAATCTGGGAGCGGGAAGAAATCTATGTAGAAGTGTCCGAAAACCGGAGCTATGGATGCCGGTATGGTCAGATCCGGCTGAATATGCGTCAGGGTGCATTGAGAAAGGAAAAGCCAATTCGGGTATCTCTTCCAACAGTTCAGAGCCCGGAGAAAATCACGGCAATGTATATGCTCAATGACTGGTGGACGAGACCTGCTTTTGTAGAAGGATTTCAGGAGATCCCTGCCCGGACGCAGGTAGCTTTTCTAAAATACCCGGATCGCTTTGCGTGTCTTGTTCCCATGGTGGGAAAAACCTTTAAGACATATCTGGAAGCAGGAACAGAGCAAGAAGTCTGCCTGGAAATGCTGTCCAGTCTGGATGGGCAGACCGAGGTTGACGAACCGCTGTATGTCCTTGGAGAGGCAGACACACTGGCAGACGCGGTTCACAAGGTGTTTGCCTGGCTTACAAAGCGCATGGGGGTTCGAACAAGGGAACAAAGGCGTATGCCGGAAATGTTCCGCTCTCTCGGCTGGTGCAGCTGGGATGCTTTTTACAGAGAAATCACAGAAGAAAAAGTCCGTCAGAAGGCCCGCGAGCTTGTGGAAAAGAAAATTCCTGTCCGGTGGATGCTGATGGATGACGGTTGGCTTTCTACCAAAGGAGAGCTGCTTTGCGATTTTGCTCCGGAGCCTGCAAAGTTCCCCAATGGTTTTGGGAAAATGATAGCAGATATCAAAGCGGAAAGCGACATTCGCTGGTTTGGCGTATGGCACGCACTTTGCGGATACTGGCAGGGTGTTGCCCCGGAAAGCAAGCTGGAGGGGCAGGAACACGCCCACCTGTATCGAACCGCAGACGGGAAAATCATGCCAAATCCTCTGACGGGGGAAGGATTCTACCGGGACTGGTATGAAAAGCTTCACGCGGACGGAATCGATTTTGTGAAGGTAGATGGTCAGAGCTCCTTTTGGAGCTTTGCGGAAAACAGTCTCCCCATCGGTCCCGCGGCAAAGGGAATGCACCAAGCCCTGGAAGGCGGCGCTTCTTACATGGATGGTGCCATCATCAACTGTATGGGAATGGCGATGGAGAATATTCTGTCCAGACCGACCTCCGCAATTTCCAGAAACAGTGATGACTTTGTGCCCAACAAAGAAAACGGCTTTGTGGAACATCTATTGCAGAATGCTTACAATTCGGTGTATCATGATGAGCTGTATTATTGTGACTGGGATATGTTCTGGACAAAGCATGAGGATGCCGTTAAGCACAGCCTGCTGCGGGCGATCAGCGGCGGCCCCATCTACGTCAGTGACCAAATTGGGGACACAAATCTGGATGTGCTGAAGCCATTGACCTATCACAACGGCGAAATCCTGATGATGGATCATTCAGCAAAGCCTACAGAAGACTGCATGTTTTCGGATCCTATGAAGACGGGTGTATTAAAACTGCACAATACCGCTTCCTGGGGTTCTGTCAAGAAGGGCGGAGGCATTGCCGTCTACAATCTGACCGACGGCATACAGGACTTTTCATTCCGTCCGGCAGATATTCCGCAGCTGGAGGAATCCGACAACTATTGGGTGTACGATTATTTTGCCAAAAACGCTTTTTCGTTGGGCAAACAGGAAAGCTATGAGAGCAGGCTTGATTTGGGCGGCTTTGGATGGTTTGTCCTGCTTCCAAAGGGAAAATACGGCACCTGCCTGGGGCTGCTGGATAAATTTGTGGGGTTCACAGCGGTTGAAAGCATTTTCGAAAACGACAGCACTCAGACTGTGGTAGTCAAAGAGTCCGGAACACTGGGATGGCTTTCTGAAAAAGAGCCTCAAAAGGTCATGGTTAATTCCGTAGATGTGACGAGCAGTGTGAAAAAGAACGATTTTCTGTATGAAATAACGCTCCCGGAGGGGCCCCACAAAACGGTGCTTTCCTTCGTCTGGTAATTTGCAAATAACAAAACCAGGGCTTTGTTCTCAGAATGTTCCTGAAAACGGACATTCTGGAGCAAAGCCCTGGTTTTTACTTTGTCAAAAGAGCAAATCATTTTTCGGTGTGGAAATAATGCAGATTCCGATACTCACTGGGTGGGACCCCAAAGACGCTTCTGAATGCACGGGAGAAATGAAGCTGGTTGTCGTATCCCACAGAACGTCCGACTTCCGCCACGGAAATCCGAGTGTTCTTCAGAAGCTCGGCGGCTTTGGTCAGGCGGTATTGGATGAGAAACTGCTGGGGGGGCTGGCCAAAGGTCTCTTTGAACAGTCGGCTAAAATAGCTGCGGTTTAAGCCGCTGGCATCGGCAATCTTTTCGATGGATACGTTCCGTTGAAAGTTGCGTTCGATGTAGGAAAGGGCCTCTTTCAGATAGAAGTCCCGAAGATGCTTGTTTCCTGTGGTGATCTTGGTTTTGCTGGTTTGGACGATCTCATCCAGCAGAATCATCCCCAGACCTATCAGACGAATGGGCGCTTTGTCGGCACTGTCTACCAGGGCCAACATATCCCGCACATAGCCCAGGTCGGTGAACTGGCCGCTTTCCTCCAGGGCGATGTCCCGTCCGTAGGCCTCATAGTCGATGTAATTGCGCAGATGCTCCGGCACCTGCATGGCGTCCAGTTCTCGTACAGGGCGATAGCAAACTCAAGCATCCATTTTCCGGCTGAATCAGAAGCCACTTCCTCAAAGCGTTCTGAAAACAGCGGAAAAAATTCTGATTTTTCTCAAGAAAACGGCCCACTCCCCTGCCACAATTCAGAATTTTGCGGGAAGATGAGGCAATAAAAAGGATCCACAACCTAAGTTGCGGATCCTTTTGGTGGGAGCTGGTGGATTCGAACCACCGAAGCATTAAGCAGCAGATTTACAGTCTGTCCCCATTGGCCACTCGGGAAAGCTCCCATATTCTGTTTTGTGTCTGCCGCGTCTCCCGGCGACGTATGTTATTATAGCAAAGCAGATTCTAAATTGCAAGCCCTTTTTTAATTTTTTTTGCGATTTTTTCAAAAAAGTTTGTTTCCGTCGCAGCTGCGTGTAAAAACTTTTCTTGACATCCGGTTTGGGTTAGCGTACATTTATAATATAGTATAAATACAGCATTGGGAGGTTTTACTATGGCGATTCGTGTTGGTATCCTTACTTCCGGCGGCGACTGCCCCGGCCTGAACGCCACCCTGCGCGGTGTGGCAAAGGCCCTGTACCACCGCATGGGCGACAAAGTCGAGATCGTCGGCATCATGAACGGCTACGACGGCCTGATCAACGGCAACTACCGCGAGATGTCCCCCGACGAGTTCTCCGGCATCCTGACCGTGGGCGGCACCATCCTGGGCACCAAGCGCACCCCCTTTAAAAAGATGCGCGTGGTCGAAGACGACAAGGTGGACAAGGTCGCCGCGATGAAGAAAAACTACCGTGCCGCCAAGCTGGACTGCCTGCTCTGCCTGGGCGGCAACGGCACCCACAAGACCGCGAACCTGCTCAGCCAGGAAGGGCTGAACATCATCGGCCTGCCTAAGACCATCGACAACGACATCTACGGCACCGACGTCACCTTCGGCTTCCATACTGCCGTGGACATTGCCACCGAGGTCATCGACCGCATCCACACCACAGCGGGCAGCCACAGCCGCGTGATGTGCATTGAGATCATGGGCAACAAGGCTGGCTGGCTGACGCTCTACGCCGGCATTGCGGGCGGCGCAGATATCATCCTGCTGCCCGAACTGCCCTACGATATCAAGAAGGTCGCCGCCGCAGTCGAAAACCGTGCCAAGGCGGGCAAGAACTTTTCGATTTTGGCCGTGGCCGAGGGTGCGTTCTCGGTGGAAGAGGCCAAGATGAAGCGCAAGGAGTGGACCGCCAAGCGTGCTGAGGCCGGTTACACCACCGCCACCGCCCGCATTGCAAAGCAGGTGGAGGAGCTGACCGGTGCCGAGACTCGCATCTGCGTACCCGGCCACATGCAGCGCGGCGGCAGCCCCAGCGCCTACGACCGCGTGCTGGCGACCCAGTTTGGCTCCTACGCGGCCGGGTTGGTGGCGGACGAGCACTACGGCGTGACCGTCGCCATGGTCAACCGCCACGTCACCGCCAACCCGCTGGCCGACATTGCCGGTAAGACCCGCGGCGTGCCCGGCGACTGCGATATGCTGAACGTCGCCCGCGCTATGGGCATTAGCCTGGGCTGATTTTTCCGCAAAATATCCAATCCCCGCTCCCCTGCCGCCCGCGGCACAGGGAGCGGGGATTTTTACGTCTGCGGCGTTGCCGGGTCGTAGGGAACGCCGTCTCCTCCCCTACGGCACGCCAAAAGGCCGCCCCTTTGCCGGGGCGGCCTTGCATGGTTTCTGTGCTTATTCTTCCACGTACTCTTTCTTCAGTAGGCTCAAAATCAGCGCGCCCACCGCCGAACCGACGGCCAGGGCGACGACGTAGAGCAGGGCATGATCCACGACCGGGAACACGAAGATACCGCCGTGGGGTGCGCGCAGGGCGCAGCCGAACACCATCGAGAGCGAACCGGCCAGCGCCGAGCCGATGATGCAGCTGGGCAGCACACGCAGCGGGTCTGCTGCCGCATAGGGGATCGCTCCCTCGGAGACAAAGCAGAGACCCATGACATAGTTGACAATGCCGTTGCGGCGCTCATCGGGGCTCCACTTTTTGGGGCAGAAGGTGGTGGACAGCGCGATGGCGATGGGAGGGACCATGCCGCCGACCATAACAGCCGCCATGACCTCGTAGTTGCCGGCAGCCAGCGCCGCCGTGCCGAACACATAAGCCGCCTTGTTGAAAGGGCCGCCCATGTCAATGCTCATCATACCCGCGACGATTGCGCCCAGCATCACCTTGGACGTGTCGCCCATGGCGTTCAGCCAGTCGGTCATGGCCGTGTTGATGATGCCCATGACCGGGTTGATGCCGCACATAACCAGACCAGTGACGAGGATGCCGCCCAAGGGGTAAATCAGCATCGGGCGGATGCCGTTCAGGCTGGCAGGCAGCTTCTCGGTGATTTTCTTGAGGAACTGCACAATGTAGCCCGCGGCGAAACCGGCCAGCAGCGCCGCCAGAAAACCGCCGGAAATGCCGGTGGTGTTACCGCTGGCAAGGCCCGCAAAGTTCGTGCCGTTCATGGCCAGCACGCCGCCCGCAAAGCCGACGGCCAGGCCCGGGCGGTCCGCAATGGACATGGCGATAAAGCCTGCCAGAATCGGCAGCATATAGCCGAACGCCGCGTTGCCCACGGTCTTGAAGAAGGCCGCCACCGGCGTGTTCATGCCAAAGTTGGAAGGGTCAATGGTGTAATCGTCCAGCAAAAATGCCAGCGCAATCATGATGCCGCCGCCCACAACGAAGGGCAGCATATGCGATACACCGTTCATCAGGTGCTTGTACAGGCTGTGACCAAGGCTGTCGCTCGCACCGCCTGTGCTCTGCTGGGCCTTGGCCCCGGCCTCGGCGCGGTAGATGGGCGCTTCGCCGTGGGCAATCTTCTTGATAAGTTCCTCCGGTTTGTGGATGCCGTCATCCACGCGGGCAAAAATGACCGGCTTGCCGTCAAAGCGGGCCGTCTCGACATTCTTGTCCGCCGCAATGATGATGCCGTCGCAGACGGCGATTTCCTCGGGCGTCAGCACGTTTTTCGCGCCGTCGGAGCCGTTCGTTTCAACTTTCGTGGGCAGACCCAGCTTGTCCCCCATCTTGGTCAGGGCCTCGGCGGCCATGTAGGTGTGGGCAATGCCGTTGGGGCAGGCTGTGACGGCCAGCACGCGGTAGCCGCTCTGGGGGATTTCCTGCTGGGTAAAGCTTTCCTCGCCGAACTGGGCATCCTCCTGCGCGTCGATGGCGTCCAAAAATTCAGCGGGCGTCTTGGCGGCACGGAGCTTTTCGACAAAGTCGTCGTTCATCAGCATCTGCATCATGCGGGCCAGCATATCAATGTGCAGGCTGCCGTTTTCCGGCGCGGCAATGGCAAACAGCAGGTCGGTCTTGCCGTCGTCGTCAGGGTTGTACTGCACCGGGGCGCTCAAACGCAGGGCGGCCAGACTGGGGCGAGTCACACAGGCCGTGCGGGCGTGGGGAACCGTGATGCCGTTGTCCACATAGGTGGAGGCTTCGGCTTCGCGGGCGTAGAGGGCCTTTTTGTAGGCGTCCTTGTCGGTGATGTTGCCGTGGGTGGCCTGCAGCTCCACGAGCTTGTCAAGGATAGCGGCCTGGTCGGGTGCCGCAACATCCAGCGCGATGGACTGCGCAGTGAACAGTTCCGTGATACGCATACGTTTTGTCTCCTTCGTTTGTTTCTATTGAGGTGTAGGGGCCGGGCATACCCGGCCCTCGGCTTTATGGGAAATGCGCATTTATGGCTAAGTTGCGGGCCGCACATCTTTGCAGGGGCGGATACTTGCATCGGCCCCTGCAAGTCACGGTCTACTCACATCGTCTTGAGCAGCTTATCAATATCCGCCTTTGTCGCCAGTCCCAGGCTGAACGCGGTGGCACTGCCGCAGGCGGTGCCGAGCTTGAGGGCTGCGGCGTAGTCACCGCCGCTCTGCTGATAACCGGCCACAAAACCGGCCACCATGCTGTCCCCCGCACCGACGCTGTTGACGACCTTGCCCTTCGGGCAGCCGATGCGGTGTACGCCGCCCTGCTCGTCCAGCAGCAGCGCACCGTCGCCCGCCATGCTGACCAGCACGTTGCGCGCGCCCTTCGCCTGCATCATCCTGGCGGCGGTGACGATCTCGTTATCGTTCGTCAGTTTGACGCCGGCGATCTCGCTCAGTTCGTGGTTGTTCGGCTTGATGAGGAACGGCTTATACCGCAGCACATTCACCAGCAAATCGCGGGTGGCGTCCACGACGGCACGGATGTCGCGGCCTTCCAGCCGGGCCAGGATGCGCTCATAGGTCGTCTGCGCCAGGCTGGCCGGGATGCTGCCCGCCAGAATCAGGATATCGCCCTTTTGCAGGCGATCGAGCTTTTCTTCCAACGCCTGCATAGCGCTTTCAGGGATGTCGGGGCCTGCGCCGTTCAGCTCGGTCTCCTGCCCGGCCTTGATCTTGACGTTGATGCGGGTCATGCCGTGGTCGAGGTGGACGAAGTCGGTTTTCAGCCCCTGGGCGACCAGGCCGCGCTCCAGCCATGCACCGGTCTCCCCTGCCACAAAGCCGAGGGCCACGCTCTCGCACCCCAGCTGCGCCAGCACACCGGACACGTTGATACCCTTGCCGCCCAGCACGCAGTCTTCGCCCTTGGCGCGGTTCACGTCGCCGACGGCCAGCTCACGGTCCAGCCGCACCACATAATCGATGGCCGGATTGAAGGTCACTGTATAGATCATAGTTCCGTCTCCTTTACCAGTGTCAGCTGCTTGTATTTCGGTTCGGGGCAGCGGTTCGTCAGAATCGCGCCGCCGTAAAGCTCACTGATGACCGCCGGGTACACCCGCCCGAACTTGGAGTCATCCACGAGGAACCAGGTTTCCCGCGCACGGCGGGAGGCCATGGCCTTGACGGCAGCCTCCTCGGGGTCAGGGGTCGTGAAGCCTGCGCCCAGCGCCACGCCGTTGGCCCCCAGAAAGGCCTTCGTGAAGTTGAACTGCTGTAAACTCGTCAGTGCCGCCGCGCCGATGATGGCCTCGGTCTTGGGGCGCAGCAGGCCGCCGGGTACGCAGACGTTGCAGCTTTTTTGCGCCAGCAGCCGCGCGTGGGCGATGCCGTTGGTGACGTAGTGGGCATCCAGCGCGGGGCCGCTGAGGGCGCGGACCATAGCCAGCGTGGTGGAGCCTGCGTCGATGTAGACGAAATCCCCGGCGCGGACAAGGTCGGCTGCCGCCTGAGCGATGCTGCGCTTTTGGCCGACAGCCAGCGTTTCCTTTGCGGCCATCGTCGGCTCGTCAGCCAGGAATTGGCCGTCCGGCAGTGTTGCGCCGCCGTGGACCTTGTTCAAGCGGCCCTGCCGGTCAAGTTCGGTCAGATCTCGGCGGATCGTGGACTCGCTGGCGTTCAGCGCCTCGCAAAGCTCCTGCACGGTGGCGGTGCGTTTCTCCGCCAGCAGGTTTAAAATCAAGGCAAAGCGTTCTTCGGCTAACATGGGGTGTTGCTCCTTTCCCGGTCATTGTTTGACTGTTTTTGGCGATTCATGATGTTTTATGACTGGCTGTATCTGTATTATAGCAGATTATCCGTCAAAATCAATCATTTCCAGTCATTTTTAATCACCAAAAATCACGTGATAATTTTGTGCAGGATGTACAAAATAAAAAAGGCTTCCCCCAAGGGAGAAGCCTTTTTAAGTTGTATGTCAAATAAACTTCCCCGTCCTGCTCTCGGGGCTTGCTTTAATCTCCGCAGGCGTCCCGGCCGCCACGACGCAGCCGCCCTCTTCCCCGCCGCCGGGGCCCATATCAATGATATAATCTGCGCTGCGGATGACGTCCAGGTCGTGCTCAATGACAATGACCGTCGCGCCGTTCTCAATCAGCGTGCGGAACACCCCCAGCAGGGTGCGCACGTCCAGCGGGTGCAGGCCGATGGTCGGCTCGTCAAAGACGAACACCGTGTCGTCCTGGGCCTTGCCCATCTCGCTGGCCAATTTCAGCCGCTGGGCCTCGCCGCCGGAAAGGCTCGGCGTTTCCTCTCCCAGGGTCAGATAGCCAAGGCCCAAGTCTTGCAGCACTTTTAAACGCTGTGTCACCAATTTTAAGTCTGTGCAAGCCGTCAGCGCCGTGTTGATGTCCATATCCATCAGCTCTGGCAGTGTGTAGGCCCCGCCATGCTTATTCTCGTGGTGGACGGCGTCGGCCTCCGGCGCATAGCGGGAGCCGCGGCAGGCCGTGCAGGGGATCTCCACGTCGGGCAAAAACTGCACGTCCAGGCTGATGGTGCCTGTGCCGTCGCAGACCGGGCAGCGCAGCTTGCCCGTGTTGTAGGAGAAATCGCCTGCCTTGTACCCCAGCCGCTTGGCGTCCGGCGTGCGGGCAAAGACCTTGCGCAACTCGTCGTGGACATTGGCGTAGGTCGCCACGGTGGAGCGGACGTTGATGCCGATAGGCGTTGCATCGATGAGCTTTACCTGCCCGATACCCACGGCCTGCACGTCTTTGACGTGGGCAGGCAGGGCCGCGCCGCTGGTTTTGGCCGCCAGCGCCGGGACAAGGCTTTCCAAAATCAACGTTGTCTTGCCCGACCCGGACACGCCGGTCACGACGGTCAGGCGGCCTTTCGGGATATCTACTTCCAGCGGCTTGACCGTGTGGATGGTGCCGGTGGAAAGGTGGATGCGCCCCTCGGCAAACAGTTCCTCGGCGGGGCGGTTTTGGGGCGTCACGCTCCCCTGCCCGCCCAAAAACGGCCCGATCTGTGACGCGGCGTTGGCAGTCAGCTCTGGCACGGTGCCCTGGGCAATGATACGCCCGCCGCCTGCACCGGCCTCGGGGCCCATCTCGATGATGTAGTCCGATTCTGCCAACACCTGGGTGTCGTGGTCGACAAGGACGACCGAGTTGCCGTCGGCAATCAGGTCGTGCATGACGCCGTTCAGGCCGACGATGTTCGAGGGGTGCAGCCCGATGGATGGCTCATCCAGCACGTACAGCACGCCGGTGGTGCGGTTGCGAACGGCGCGGGCCAGCTGCATGCGCTGGCGTTCCCCGGTGGAGAGCGTCGCGGACGCGCGGTCCAGCGTCAGGTAGCCCAGCCCCAAATCCATCAGCCGCTTCGCGCCGACGCGGAAGGACTCGCAGATGCTCTCGGCCATGGGACGCATTTCGGGCGGCAGGCTGGCGGGTACGCCATCCACCCAGTCGCACAGGGCGGTCAGCGTCATTTTGCAGGCCTCGTCCAGGCCGATGCCCCGCAGTTTTGGCGCACGAGCGGCCTCCGACAGGCGCGAGCCACCGCAGTCAGGGCAGGTGTCCACCCGCAGGAATTTCTCCACCCGCTTCATGCCCTTCTCGTCCTTGACTTTGGCGAGGGCGTTCTCAACGGTGTAGACGGCGTTAAAGTAGGTAAAGTCCAGCTCGCCCGCCTCGGGGGTACTTTTTGCCTTGTAGAAGATGTGCTTTTTCTCTGCCGGACCGTTAAAAACAATGTCTTTCTCTTTGTCTGTCAGTTCACGGAACGGTACGTCTGTGCGCACCCCCATGGCGCGGCAGACATCGGTCATCAGGCTCCACATCAGGCTGTTCCACGGTGCGACGGCCCCCTCGTCGATGGTCAGGGAATCGTCAGGCACAAGGGTGGCCCGGTCCACGGTGCGCACCATGCCGGTGCCATCACAGGTGCGGCAAGCGCCCTGGCTGTTGAAGGCCAGTTCCTCTGCCGACGGCGCACGGACGCGCGCGCCGCACTCCGGGCAGTAAATCGGCTGCTCGGCGGCAACGTTCAGCGTCGGCGGGATGTAATGGCCGTTCGGGCAGCGGTGGCTCGCCAGGCGGGAGAACATCAGGCGCAGACTGTTCAAGAGTTCCGTTCCGGTGCCGAAGGTGCTGCGGATGCCGGGCACACCGGGCCGCTGGTGCAGCGCCAGCGCGGCAGGCACGTAGAGAACTTCATCGACCTGGGCCTTGGCGGCCTGGGTCATGCGGCGGCGGGTGTAGGTGGACAGGGCATCCAGATAGCGTCGCGAACCCTCGGCGTAGAGCACGCCCAGTGCCAGCGACGACTTGCCCGACCCGGACACGCCCGCAATGCCGACGATTTTATTCAGCGGCACATCGACGTCGATGTTTTTTAAGTTATGCACCCGCGCCCCGCGGATTTGGATAGCGTTTATCATGGGATTCCTCGTTCTGCGAATTGTAGGGGCGGCCATTGGCCTCCCGCGGGCGAGCAATGCTCGCCCCTACACGAATAGTTCAATCACAAACACCAGCACACAGCAGATCACCGATACCGGGAACAACCCTGCGCCGCACCAGGCGGCGAGGATGCCTGCCGCCAGTGCCGCCGCGCCGGAAATGGGCGTCTGGGTCGCCTCAATGATGGCCGGGAAGGTCATGACCGCCAGCGTCACATAGGGCACGTAGTACAAGAACGACTGGATGAACTGGTTCTTGATGGGCTTGCGGATCAGCGTCAGCGGCAAAATGCGGATGGTGTAGGACACCGCGAACATGACCGCTATATAAATGTAGTTATTCATGATCTGCCACCTGCTTGACCGGGAACAGCACCGCAGCTGCCGCCGAGATGGCCACCGTTAAAATAATGGTCCGCGTGCCGCCGGACAATGCTGAGATGCCGGGCAGATACTCACAGGCGAAGCTCAGCACAAAGCTGATAACCACCAGCGCCGCTACAATGCGGTTTTTGCGGGCCGACGGGATGATGATAGCCAAAAACATGCCGTACAGCGCCACGCTCAGCGCACTGACAACCCGCAGCGGCAGCGCATTGCCCGCGATAATGCCCAGCGCCGTGCCGATGGCCCAGGCGGGCGCAGCCAGCAGGATCGCGCCGTAGGTGTAGTAGGGGTTCAAGTACCCGGGCCGCGCGATGGTAATGCCGAACAGCTCGTCGGTCACATCATACCCGATGAGCAGCCGATGAAAGAACGGCGTCGCGGGCGAGAACCGCTGGGCCAGGGCGCAGCTCATCAAGAGATACCGCGCATTGGCAATGAGGGTGATGACAGCGACCTCCCAGTAGGTGGCCCCGGCCGCGATCAGCGTAAAGGCTGCGTACTCCCCCGCCGAAGCGTTATTGAGGATGCTGGCTAAAAAGCCCTGCACCGGGGTCAGCCCCGCATTGCGTGCCGCAATGCCCAGCGAGAACGCGACGGCAAAATACCCCAAGGCAATGGGGAACCCGTCTCGCATACCGTCACAGAACACCTTGCGGCTGAATTTTGTAGAAGATTCCATATTCCTGTAACTTCCTTTCACCGCGTTTTATTATAACGCAGATGCGCAGGAAAAGAAAGAGGGCGGGCCGGATGTCCGCCGCAGAATTTTTATGAGCTTTGCAATATTGCCCCCAGGATATATCGTAAGTATAATAGATGTGATACTTGAAAAAAGGAGTCCTCCCCATGTCCCGCGACACCATCAAATATATTGCCATGCTCACCATGCTTATCAACCACATTGCCAATGTGTTTCTGCCCGCCGGGATGTGGTATACCAATTTGTGCCTTTACATCGGCTATTTTACCGCCGTGACAATGTGCTATTTCCTCGTCGAGGGGTACGGTTACACCCGCTCCAAACGCAAATACGCCGGGCGGCTGCTGGGGTTTGCGGTACTGGCACAGCTGCCCTACCAGCTGGCTTTCCCGGAAAATGGCATTGCGGGCTTTGTGCAGTTCAATATGCTGTTCACCCTGCTGCTCTGCTTTCTGGTGCTGCTGGCGCAGGAAAGAATCCACGACCGCGTGCTGCGCGGGGCGGCCATTGTGTTGTTGATCTGCGCGTCGCTCTTCTGCGATTGGGCGCTGCTGGCCCCGGTGTTCACACTGCTGTTTATTTGGGCGCGGGATTCCCGCCCGCGCAAGCAGATTGCCTTTGCCGCGGCGGCAGTGCTCTATGGCGGCATGGCAGGCCTTGGCAGCGGCTCGCTGGCGGAAGCCGTCGGCTGCGCGGTGCCCATCCTCACTGCCGGGTTCGTCATCCTCTACCTTTACAATGGGCAGCGTGCCCGGCGGGGGCGCAACTTTTCCAAGTGGTTCTTCTATACGTTTTACCCGGCACACCTGCTGGTGCTGGGGCTGATCCGCATCCTTGCGTGAATTTTGCCGTATGCTTTGCCGCATACGGCTTTTTTGTTCGGTTTTGTTCAGGGTTTTGTTCAGATTTTCAGGCCCTGCTTGCAACTTGCCCGTCAAACAACTATAATGGTTATATGTAACTTTGCATAAAAATCCCCCACAGGGAGTTTAAGATATGAAAAAGAGAAACGACCAGAAGGTCATTGTAAAACGGGCAGTTCTCGTCTTTATCCTCATGTTTCTTGTGTTGCTGGCGGCGTTGGCATTTTTCACCCGCAGCATCGTCATGCGCGAACAGCTCAAGGCGTCCTACACGGCGGAGGCCACTGTCGCCAATGTGGAGGCCCAGCTCAACCGCTACCTGGCGGAGTCCGAGCTGCTGAAAAGCATCGTTGAGTCCGGGTATGAAATCAGTGACAGCGATTTTGCCGCACTGTCCAAGCTTATGTACGACGAGGACGGCATTATCAAGGCCGTAGAGCTGGCCCCGAACGGCGTCGTGCGCAGCGTTTACCCGAAGGCGAGCAACGCCGACGTCCTGGGGCTGAATATGCTCCGGCACCCCGAGCGCAAAGTTGAAGCCAACCTTGCCAAGGAGAGCGGCCAGTACACGATTGCCGGGCCGTTTCAGCTGGTGCAGGGCGGCACCGGCGCACTGCTGTTCGATCCTATCTACACCACCGGCGCGGACGGCAGCCAAAAATACTGGGGCTTCTCCGTCCTGGTGCTGGACTGGGAGAGCTTTCTCGATGAAATCCAAATCAACAAATTACAGGATGCCTCCTACGAGTACCTGATTTGGAAGGAGGGCCACAACGGTGAGCGGATCGTCATTGCCCAGGGCGACCGCCCCGTGGGATCGAACACACTGGAAGTTGCCTGCGCCGTGCCCAACGATACCTGGTATTTTGAGATACGCCCGGCCACGGGCTGGATCACCCCGACCCAGGAAACCTTTAACGTGCTTTTGCTGCTGGTGCTGCCCGCGCTGGCCACAGCCGGCTACTGGCAGTTTGAACTGCGCCGCTACAAGGACGCCGTCCACGCCGCCGAGCTGGAAAAGGCCGCACGGGAGGCACAGGCCGCCAACGTTGCCAAAACGCGGTTCCTTTTTAATATGAGCCATGACATCCGCACCCCGATGAACGCCATCATTGGCTATGCAGGGCTGCTGGCAGCCCACCTGGACGAGCGGGATCGTGCGCTGGATTATCTGGGAAAAATACGTTCGTCCAGCGATTTCCTGCTCTCCCTTATTAACTATGTGCTGGAAATGGCCCGCATTGAGAGCGGCAAGGCTGCCTTGAAGCTTGAGCCGTCTGACATCAACGAGCTTGCCGCCTCGCTGAAAGCCGTGTTTAACCCACTGGCCGACGAAAAGCACATCACCACCACCTGCACCATCGATATCCAACACCCCTATGTGCACATCGACCAAACGAAGGTACGCGAAATTTTCTTAAATATCATCAGCAACGCCGTCAAGTACACACCCGAGGGCGGCCACGTCGATTTCACCATGACCGAACTGCCCGGCGAAACGCCCGGCACCGTGCGTTACAAGGCTGTCGTGCAGGATGACGGCATCGGTATGAGTGCGGAATATCTCCCCCACCTGTTTGAGGAGTTTTCCCGTGAGCACACCAGCACCGAGAGCCGCGTCACCGGCACCGGTCTGGGCCTGCCCATCGTCAAGTCGCTCGTCCAGCTCATGGGCGGCACCATCGATGTCGAGAGCACTGTCGGTAAGGGTTCGACCTTCACGGTCGTTATCCCCTTCGCTGTCATCAGCAAAGAAGAGCTGACCCAGCAGCGCGAGCAGCCCGCCGACCCAGCCGCCGGGCTGGCAGGAAAGCACCTGCTGCTGGCCGAGGACAACGACCTGAACGCCGAGATCGCGCTGACGATCCTGCAGGAGAACGGCATGATCGTTAACCGCGCTGAGGACGGCATCCGCTGTCTGGAGCTTTTGGGCGCAAAAACCGCCGGGTACTACGACGCCGTGCTCATGGATATCCAGATGCCCCGCATGGACGGCTACCAGGCAGCGCAGGCCATCCGCGCTTTGCCTGATGCCCGGTCCACCGTGCCCATCATCGCCATGACGGCCAACGCCTTTGAAGAAGATAAGCAGCGGGCGTTTGACGCCGGCATGAATGACCATATCTCCAAACCCATCAGCGTGAACGCCCTGCTGGCCGCACTGCGGAAAAATCTGAAATAACTTGCAGAGAGGAAATTTTCCCCGGGGAAAAACATTTTTTGCCGACCAAAAGCCCATCACCTTTGCCGAGTACCTGAAATATGAATACGACAGGGCTACTTTTTTGTTGGGCCAGGGCTTGACGCCCGCGCCGCTTGTGTATTATAATAAGTAAGTTATAAGAACGAGGTGTTGCGCAGTTGGTAGCGCGCGTGGTTTGGGACCACGAGGCCGCAGGTTCGAGTCCTGTCACCTCGACCAAAACCACCCAGAAACGTTTGTTTCCGGGTGGTCTTTTTGTATTATACCGCATTTTTTACCGCGCTGCATACAGATACGCGCCTTTGCTGTCCAGCTATTCAAGTATATGTTCTTCTACGCTGCCACGCTGCAAAGCCTGTGCCCCTGTATACGTGGTGCTACATAACCTCATCATGGAAGCGATACCCTGCCGAGTTGCCCCCGGCAGGGTTTTTTTCTGTTGTCTTTTCCCCGCAAAAACGCTATAATAATCTCAAATTTCGGAATATTCGGGAGGGAATCTTTATGGGAAAGGTCAGGCACTATCTGCGCAGCGCGGCGGGATATCTAGCGGTGTGCGCCAAGTGGCTGGTGCTGGCGGCGCTGGTGGGGTGTGTTGTCGGGCCGCTGGGTGCAGCGTTCGGACTGGCGCTGAACTGGGCCAACGCCACCCGCGCGGCCCAGCCGTGGCTGCTGTACCTGCTGCCCATCGCGGGCCTGGTCATCGTGTTTTTGTACAGCCACTTCGATCCCGACGGCGGCGGTTCCACCAATCAGGTGTTCGTCTCGGTGCGGGAGCACAAGCCCATGACGCTGCGCACCGCGCCGCTGATCTTTGCTTCCACTGTCATGACCCACCTGTTCGGCGGTTCCAGCGGGCGCGAGGGCGCGGCCCTGCTGCTGGGCGGGTCAGTGTCCGGGCAGATCGGCAAGGTGTTTCACTTGGAAAACCGAGACTGCCGCTTAATGACGATGTGCGGCATGGCGGGCGCGTTCTCGGCCATCTTCGGTACGCCGCTGGCGGCCACCATCTTCACGCTGGAAGTCGTGGATGTCGGCTCGATGCAATACGCGGCCCTTCTCCCCTGCCTGGTTTCGGCACTGCTGGGCGTTTTTATCAGCGGGCGGATGGGCCTTGCGCCGGAATCCTTCGTTTTGAAAGCCGAGGTCGCCGCCACGCCGCTGAACCTGGTGCGGGTCATCCTTTTGGGGGCTCTGCTGGCGGCGCTGAGCATATTTTTCTGTGAGCTGCTCCACACCGCGCCCAAACTTTATGAGAAAGTTTTCCCCACCCCTTATCTGCGCGTGGTGGCGGGCGGCGTGCTCATTGCGGCACTGACCACACTGCTGGGCACTACTGACTACAACGGCGCAGGCGCGGCGGTCATTGAGGCCGCCATCGACGGCGAGGCCGTACCCTACGCCTTCCTTTTAAAAATGCTGTTCACCGCGCTGACCCTGGGTGCAGGGTTCAAGGGCGGCGAGATCGTGCCCATCTTCTTCACCGGGGCGACGTTCGGCTGTGTAGCTGCGCCGCTGCTGGGTCTGCCGCCGCAGCTGGGCGCGGCGCTGGGTATGGTAGCGCTGTTCTGCGGTTGCACCAACAGCCCGCTGGCGTCCATCTGCCTGGCGATTGAAGTATTCGGCGGGCAGTGCATTGCGCTGTTTGCGCTGGCCTGCGCGGTGTCGTACATGCTGTCCAGCTATTTCAGCCTCTACCGTGAGCAGCACTTTCTGCACTCCAAGCTGCGCATTGTGGGCGTGCAGCGGGTCCATGGCCGCTGGTCCGAGACAGATGCCAAGCATTTTACCACAAACGATGACGGCGAAAATTAGTTGCGGGAACGCTGTTTCCATGGTATAATTAAGTGTTATGGAGGAATGGGCGTTTATGAGTAGACTTGCACTGGAAAAGCACTGCTGGGCGGAGATCGATCTGACAGCATTGCGCAGCAATTTTGAATATATCCACCGCGCGGTAGGCGGCGATATCTGTGCCGTTGTCAAGGCCGACGCTTACGGCCACGGCGACACGACCATCTCCCACGCCTTGCAGCAGGCCGGTGCGGCGGCGTTTGCCGTCAGCAGCTTGGGCGAGGGACGGCACCTGCGCCGCAGTGGCATCACAAAACCGATTTTGATTCTGGGCTTTGCTGACCCGTCCTATGCGGCAGTGTTGGCAGAAAATGACATAGCCACGGCCTGTTTTTCTACCGAGTACGCGCAGGCACTCTCCGCTGCCGCCGTCAAGGCGGGCGTACAGGCCAAGGTACACCTGAAAATCGACACCGGCATGGGCCGCATTGGCTTTGCGGTGCGTTCCGGGTTTGATGAAACTATCCACGAGCTGGAAGCCCTGTACACCCTGCCGGGGCTGGATATCTGCGGCGTGTTCCAGCATTTTGCCGTGGCGGACAGCAACACCCCTGCGGACACCGCCTACACCGACGAGCAGCATGCGCTGTTTGCCAGGGTGGTAGCGCGTTTGCAGGCCGATGGCTTTGCCACCGGCACCGTACACTGTGCCAACTCGGCCGCGCAGCTGCGCCACCCCGAGTGGCGGCACGATATGACCCGCGCGGGCATCATTTTGTACGGGCTTGACCCCAGCGACGACGTCCGCTTTCCTGCCCTGCAGCCGGTCATGTCGCTGAAATGCGTTGTGACCTTTGTCAAGGACTTGCAGCCCGGCCAGAGCGTGAGTTATGGGCGCACTTTCACAGCCGAGCGCCCGATGCGCGTTGCCACGGTCTGCGTGGGCTACGCAGACGGCTACCCCCGCCGTTTGTCCGGCGGGCTTGGCGTCATGAACATACACGGCCACGCTGCCCCCGTGGTGGGCCGCGTCTGCATGGATCAGACTATGCTCGATGTAACGGACATTCCCGACGTCAAGATGGGCGACGAGGTCACAGTCTTTGGCCCGGGCGGCGGCGACACTGCCGACACCATTGCGGCCAAAACCCAGACCATCAACTACGAAATTGTCTGCGGGCTGGCGCGCCGCGTGCCCCGCGTATACAAAGAGAACGGCAAGATCTGCGAGATCTGGAACGATTTGGAGGAAACCTGATGGCCCGCAAAAACATCCGCAACTTCTGCATTATCGCACACATCGACCACGGCAAATCCACCCTGTCCGACCGTATGCTGGAACTGACCGACAGCGTTGACAAGCGCACGATGACCGACCAGGTGCTGGACGACATGGACATTGAAAAAGAGCGCGGCATCACCATCAAGGCCCGCGCCGTGACGATGCGCTATAAGGCCGACGACGGCGAGACCTACGAGTTCAACCTCATCGACACCCCGGGCCACGTTGACTTCCAGTACGAGGTCAGCCGCAGCCTGGCCGCCTGCGAGGGCGCAGTGCTGGTCGTGGACGCCAGCCAGGGCGTGGAGGCCCAGACGCTGGCAAACTGCTACCTGGCGCTGGACCACAACCTGGAAGTCGTACCGATTTTGAATAAGATCGACCTGCCCAGCGCCGACCCGGACGCCGTGGCGAAGGAGGTCGAGGACGTCATCGGCCTGCCCTGCATGGAGGCCCCGCGCGTGTCCGCCAAGCTGGGCATCGGCGTTAAGGACGTTTTGGAGTGCGTCGTGCGGGACGTTCCCGCCCCCACCGGCGACCCGACGCTGCCGCTGAAAGCGCTGATCTTCGACTCCATCTACGACAGCTATAAGGGCGTCATCGTCTATGTACGCATCTTTGAAGGCACCGTCAAGCCCGGCGACACCATCCGCCTGATGAGTACCGGCGCGGAGTTCCAGCTGGTGGAGGTCGGCCACATGGGCGCGACCCAGATGACCCCCTGCGACAAATTGGAGGCCGGTGAGGTCGGCTACCTGACTGCCAGCATCAAGACTGTGCGCGACACCCGCGTCGGCGATACCGTGACGCTGGCCGCCAACCCGACGGCCGAGCCGATGCCCGGTTTCCGCACCGTGACGCCGATGGTTTTCTGCGGCATCTACCCCGCCGATGGCGCGGACTACCCCGATCTGAAAGACGCGCTGGAAAAATTGCAGCTGAACGACGCGAGCCTGACCTTTGAGCCGGAGACGAGTGCCGCGCTGGGCTTCGGCTTCCGCTGTGGGTTCCTCGGCCTGCTCCACATGGAAATTATCACGGAGCGGTTAGAGCGCGAGTTTGACCTGGACCTCATCACCACGACGCCGGGCGTTCAGTACCGCCTGACGCTGACCGACGGCACGGTGGAGATCATCGACAACCCCTCCGCCTACCCTGATCCGACCCGCATCGTCAAGCAGGAGGAGCCGTTTGTCAATGCCCACATTTACACGCCGAACGATTATGTCGGCCCGCTGATGGACCTGTGCCAGACGAAGCGTGGCGTGCTGGTAGACATGAAGTACATGGACGAAACGCGCGTTGACCTGCATTATCAACTTCCGCTGGGCGAGATCGTCTATGACTTCTTCGACGCCATCAAATCCCGCAGCCGCGGCTACGCCAGCTATGACTATGAGTGGGAAGGCTGGCACGAGAGCAAGCTGGTTCGCCTGGACTTTTTGCTCAATGGCGAGGTCGTGGATGCCCTGTCGATGATCGTGTTTGCGGACAACGCCTACGCCAAGGGCCGCCGCATCTGCGAGAAATTGAAGGAGAACATCCCCCGCGCACTGTTTGAAATTCCTGTGCAGGCAGCCGTGGGCGGCAAGGTGATTGCCCGCGAGACAGTCAAGGCCATGCGCAAGGACGTGTTGGCCAAGTGCTACGGCGGCGACATCACCCGCAAAAAGAAGCTGCTGGAAAAGCAGAAAGAAGGCAAAAAGAAGATGCGCCAGCTGGGCAGCGTGACCCTGCCGAGCGAAGCGTTTACAGCGGTGCTGAAACTGGATTCGGATTCGTAAATCACGAAGGGTTTTCCGGCCTTTTTGCAAAAAGGCCTCGGCGAAAAACTCTAAACAACTGCCCTGTAGGGGCCGGGTATGCCCGGCCCGCGGCCTTTCCGCAAAATGGCATTTCCCATACAGCTGCGGGCCGCATATGTGCGGCCCTTACCCTGCAACAAAATAAACCCGGGTATCCAACGATGGATACCCGGGTTTGTTATTTGCGAGAAATTACATCAGGCTGCGGTACAGTGCTTTGATTTCCTCGACGTTCGTGTCGCGGGGGTTGCCGGGGCAGCAGGCATCGGCAAAGGCGGACTCGGCCAGGAACTGGACATCCTCTTCCTTTAGAATGCCCTTCAGGTCAGCGGGAATGCCGACGTCAGCAGAGAGCTTCTTGACCTCGGCGATCGTTGCATCGGCGGCCTCGGCGTCGTTCATCTCGTCGATACCCTTCACGCCCATGGCCTTGCCGACGGCGCGGTAACGCTCTCCTGCAACGGTCTTGTTGTATTCCAGGCCGGTGGGCAGGATGATGGCGCAGGCAACGCCGTGGGGGGTGTCATACAGGGCAGACAGACCGTGGGCCATGCTGTGCACGATGCCCAGACCAACGTTGGAGAAGCCCATACCGGCAATGTACTGGCCCAGGGCCATGCCCTCGCGGCCCTCCGGGGTGTTCTGCACAGCGCCGCGCAGGTTTTCGGAGATCAGCTTGATGGCCTCGAGGTGGAACATATCGGAGATGGTGCAGTGGCCCTTGGTGATGTAGCCCTCGATCGCGTGGGTCAGGGCGTCCATGCCGGTGGCGGCGGTCAGGCCCTTGGGCATACTGGACATCATATCGGGGTCAACCACGGCGATCTCGGGGATATCGTTGGTGTCCACGCAGACGAACTTGCGCTTCTTCTCCACGTCGGTGATGACGTAGTTAATGGTGACTTCGGCCGCAGTGCCTGCGGTGGTGGGCACAGCAATAGTAAAGACGGCGTGCTTCTTGGTGGGGGCAACGCCCTCCAGGCTGCGGACGTCGGCAAACTCAGGGTTATTGATGATGATGCCGATAGCCTTGGCGGTGTCCATGGAAGAACCGCCGCCGATGGTCACGATGCAGTCAGCCTCGGCAGCCTGGAAAGCCGCCACGCCGTCCTGCACGTTCTTGATGGTGGGGTTGGGCTTGATCTCGCTGTACAGGGCATAGGCAAAACCGGCAGCCTCCAGCAGGTCGGTGACTTTCTTGGTGACGCCGAACTTGACCAGATCAGGGTCAGAGCAGACGAAAGCCTTTTTGTAGCCGCGGGCGGTCAGTTCGGGAACGATGTTCTCGATAGCGCCGTGGCCGTGGTAAGAGATAGAGTTCAAAACAATACGATCTGCCATAGAATATTCTCTCCTTTAAACATATCGGCTTTGGGCCGATGATTTCCATACACTACGGTTATTATACCACCACCATTTTCACAGTACAATCCAAAAAAGTAGCGCAAAGTTTGTGAAAAGTGTACAAGGCCTGTCCTTAGGCCCTGCTGTACCGGTTCAGCGTCATCGAAATCGTCAGGTTGATTTTGCTGACCTGCATCATGTGGCGGGAAAATGCCAGCAGCGTGCTGTCTTTTTTCGTGCCGCCCCATTCCAGCAATTCTTCCGGTTTTTTCATGGGTTTGCCAAGGGACAAAAAAAGGCTTCCCCCTCGGGGGAAGCTGGCTGCGAGGCGGACTGATGAGGGGCAGCTTTGCCGCTGTCGCCCGTTTATGGGACTGCTGCGGCCAGCTCTCCCCTCATCCGGCCCTGCGGGGCCACCTTCTCCCCCAAGGGAGAAGGCTTGGTGGGTCACGCCTCTTCTTTTTCTTTCTGTGCCTTGATGACCTTCAGGCGGCTGAACTCCTCGCGTTCGCGTTCGCTCAGGACCTCGTCGATGGACTTGATGGTCTTTTGCATCTGGGGTATCTGCACGTTGCCCAGGGCGTTGGCGCGCTTCTGGGTCTTTTGGATGGCCTCGGCCAGGCGGATAACGCTTGTCTCGACCTCTGCCAGCTCGACCGTCAGGGTCTTGACCTCATTGAATTTGAGGTAGGCCACATCGAGGGTACCGTTTGTCGATTCCAGATCGTAGTACAGCCCCAGCGGCGAGGTTGTGTTCAGCTTGAGGGTGGGCAGCTCCACACCCATAACGCTGCGGGTGCTGAGCTGCACGCCGCGCTCCACCGGCACACCGGCCGCATAGCCGCCGACAGAGCCCAACATGATATTGGCCTTTTTCAGGGCCTCGTAGGCCTCGGCATAGGCCGCGCTGATGCGGTCCTGGATGCCCGCCGCGCGGTCGATCAGCTGCATCATTTCTCGCACAAGGATATTGCGCTTACGATCCATCAGGTCATAGCCCTGGGTCGCCAGCGCCAGGCTGCGCTTCGTCGCCATCAGGTTTGATTTTGTAGGAAAAACCTGCTGTGCCATTGTGTGCTCCTTTTATACTGCTTTGGCTTCCCCTGCGGGGGGAAGCTGTCACCGAAGGTGACTGATGAGGGCCGAGTGTGCCATTATCACCCGTCTACGGGCATTCCCCGCACGCTCTCCCCTCATCCGCCCTTGCGGGGGCACCTTCTCCCCCATGGGGAGAAGGCTTTGGGGTTACTTTTTACTGATTCTCGCCTTCGCCGGCTCGTAATACTTATCCAGCGTCTCGGCGTCGCAGCGATCCAGCGCATTGCGCGGCAGGGTCGCCAGCAGCTCCCAGCCGAGGTCAAGCGTCTGCTCCATCGTGCGGTCGGTGTTGCCCTGGCCGATGAACTCCTGCTCGAACGCACGGCCAAAGGCCATCAGCTGCTTGTCGCTCTGGGAGAGTTCTTCCTCACCGATGACGCTTGCCAGCGCCTTGGCGTCCTGCACCTTGGCGTAGCAGGCAAACAGCTGGTTGGACAGCGTGACGTGATCCTCACGCGTGTAGCCCGCACCGATGCCGTCCTTCATCAGACGGGACAGGCTGGGCAGCACAGAAACTGGCGGATACAGGCCGGTGGCATCCATCCCGCGGTCCAGCACGATCTGGCCTTCGGTGATGTAGCCGGTCAGGTCGGGGATGGGGTGCGTGATATCGTCGCCAGGCATCGTCAGGATCGGAATCTGCGTCACAGAACCCTTGCTGCCCTTGATGATACCGGCGCGCTCGTACAGGCTCGCCAGGTCAGAATACAGGTAGCCGGGGAAGCCTTTTCGGCCGGGAATCTCGCCCTTGGAGGACGAGAACTCGCGCAGGGCCTCGCAGTAGCTTGTCATGTCGGTCAGGATGACCAGGACGTTCTTGCCCAGATCAAAGGCCAGATACTCGGCCACAGTCAGCGCAGCGCGCGGGGTGATGATACGCTCAATGATGGGGTCGTTTGCCAGATTCAGCAGCATGACAACGCGCTCCATCGCACCGCAGCTCTCGAAGCTCTCACGGAAGTACGAGGCAACGTCGTTCTTGACGCCCATGGCGGCAAAGACGATGGCAAAGTCCGAACCGTCGGCCACGCTGGCCTGCTTGACGATCTGGACAGCCAGCTCGTTATGCTTCATGCCGGAGCCGGAGAAGATCGGCAGCTTCTGGCCGCGAATCAGCGTGGCAAGGCAGTCGATGGACGAGATACCGGTGTGGATGTAGTTGCGGGGGTAAACGCGGCTGACCGGGTTGATGGGCGCGCCGTTGACGTCGCGGCGGGCCACCGGGTAGATATCGCCCAAGCCGTCAATGGGGCGGCCCAGGCCGTCCAGCACGCGGCCCAGCAGTTCGGGGCTCAAATCCATCATCATCGGGTGGCCGGTCATAACCGTGCGGTTGTTGACCAGGCTCAGACCGCGGGTCCCCTCGAACACCTGGATAACGCAGCGGTCGCCGTCCACACGGACAACACGACCCACGCGGGTGGAGCCGTCGTCGAGGTGCAGCTCGACCATTTCATCATACTGCACGCCCTTGACGTCGTCCAGCACGACCAGACTGCCGTTGATTTGGGAAAGTCCGATATGTTCCAGAATCATGTTATTCCCTCCTCATCAGCCCTGGGCCACGGCGGCCAGCTTGGTATCGATGGCTTTTTGCAGCTCGTCCAGCTTGGTAAAGTCGTCGTTGGGCACGGTATATTTCATCTGCACCAGCTCGTCAAACAGGCCGGTAGCCAGCAGACGGCTGACCGGCACCTGCTTGGCGACGAGCGCGGCGCACTTGTCATACAGATACAAAATGGTTTCCATCATCTTCAGTTGCTTTTCCAGCGGGACATAGGTATCCACGGCGTGGAAAGCGTTCTGCTGCAAGAAGCCCACGCGGATAACGCGGGCGATCTCGATGGTCAATTTCTGGTCGTCGGGCAGCACATCGGAGCCGATCAGCTTGACGATCTGCATGAGGTTGTTCTCCTGCAAAAGCAGGTTGGCGATGCGCTCACGGCAGGACATGAAGTCGTGGCCGACATTGTCATAGTACCAGCCGCCGAGGTCGCCGAGGTACTCGCTGTAGGAATCATTCCAGTTGATGGCGGGATAGTGGCGGGCGTAGGCCAGTGACTTATCCAGCGCCCAGAAGCAGCGAGTGAAGCGCTTGGTGTTCTGGGTGACAGGCTCGGAGAAGTCGTTGCCCTGCGGGCTGACTGCACCGATGACCGAGACGGAACCTTCTGCGCCGTTCAGCGTCTTGACATAACCGGCGCGCTCGTAGAACTCCGCCAGGCGGCTGGGCAGGTACGCAGGATAGCCCTCATCGGCGGGCATTTCCTCCAGACGGCCGCTGATCTCACGCAGAGCCTCGGCCCAGCGGGAGGTGGAGTCAGCCATCATGGCGGCGTGGTAGCCCATGTCGCGGTAATACTCGGCCAGCGTAATGCCGGTGTAGATGGACGCCTCACGCGCAGCAACAGGCATGTTGGACGTGTTGGCAATCAGCACGGTACGATCCATCAGGCTCTTACCGGTACGGGGGTCGACCAGTTCGCTGAACTCCTGCAGCGCCTGGGTCATCTCGTTGCCGCGCTCGCCGCAGCCGACATAGATGATGATATCGGCGTCACACCACTTTGCGATCTGGTGCTGGGTCATCGTTTTGCCGGTGCCGAAGCCGCCGGGGATGGCCGCCGCACCGCCCTTGGCCAGCGGGAACATCGTATCAATGACGCGCTGGCCGGTAATCAGCGGCCGGGGCGAGGTCATGCGCTCGGCCGACGGACGCGGGGTGCGGATGGGCCACTTCTGACACAAGGTCAGCGTGTGTTCCTTGCCCTTGGCGTCGGTCAGCTTTACAATGGGTGAATGGACGGTGTAGCTGCCGTTAGCGGCGACCCAGGTCACGGTGCCGGAAATCGTCGGCGGCACCATACAGCGGTGCTGGATGGCGGGCGTCTCCGGGCAGGTAGCGTAGATTTGGCCGGGGGTCAGGGTGTCCCCTGCCTTGACGGTCACGGTCACGTCCCACTTGGCGTCCTCATCAAGGGACGGCTCATGGGCACCGCGCTCGATAAAGCTGCCCATGTGCTGCTCAATGGCAGGCAGCGGGCGCTGGATGCCATCGTAGATATTGCGCAGGATGCCAGGGCCGAGGGTGACGGACAGCGGGCCGCCCGTGCTCTCGACAGGCTCGCCTGCTTTCAGGCCGCCGGTCTCCTCATAGACCTGGATCGTGGTTTCCTTGTCGTTCATGCGGATGACCTCGCCCACAAGGCGGGCGTTGCCCACATAGACCATTTCCATCATTTCCAGGTCGGTTTTGCCCTTGATGGTGACAACGGGGCCGTTGATGCTGTAAATTTTATTTTCCATGGCTTTGCCCCTCAAATGTTGATTTCCAGCCCGGCGTTCTGCAAGAACCATTCGTGCTGGGCGTTCAGGCGTGCTGCCAGCGTGTCGTCAGCAACCAAGCCTTTGGCGGCGTTTGCGCCTTTCAGACCGCCGAGTTCAATGCTTTCATCGGCGGTAAGCGTCGTGCCGACGGGCAGCTTGACGTTTTGCAGCAGCGGCAGATCCGCCGGGCGGGCGGCGATATTCGCATTCTCGCCCAGGGCTTCCGCCAGCGCGGCAGCCTCGTTTTGCAGCCAGGCGGCGTATTTGTCGCCGGCGGCAAAGGCGGCCAGCTGGCTGCGGGCCTCGGCAAAGGTCTCGTCGGCAATCTTCTGGCGCTGGTCAGCCAGCGTGGCGCGGGCGGCCATGCGGGCAGCGCTCAAATCGCGGTTAGCGCGGGTGCGGGCACGCTCGGTCTCAAAGCGCAGGGTGCGCTCCACACGGGCGTTTTCGGCCTTGCGGGTAGCGTCCAGCTGGCCGGAAATTTCCCGCTCGGTCTCCTCGCGGATGGCGGCGCAGGCGGCCTCGCCTTCCGCGCGGATAGACTCCAGAAAGCGCTCGGCGCGGGTATCTAATTCGTTCATGGTCACACCTCTCAAATCTTCACGCCGATGGCCTCGCGGATATAGCGGGTCAGGCGGTCCTTACCGGCAGCACCGCCGCCGGTGGAAGGCACGGTGATGAGCAGCGGCCCACCGGCAGCGCGGGCACTGTCCAGCGTGGCTGTGTAAGTCTCGGCGATCTTCTCGGTGACGAGCAGCACGGCAATGTCCGGCTGGTTGGCGGCATCCGCCAGCGCGTGCCGCAGGTCGGCCTCGCTGCGGGCTACGGTGCCCTCAATGCCCGCCAGACGCAGGCCGTTCATGGAGTCGGAGTTGTCGCTGATGAGAAAGAACCGCATAGCATTACACCAGCTTAGACAGGATCATGATGGAGATAACCAGGCCGTACAGGGCGATGGACTCACCCAAAGCGACGAAGATCAGGCTCTTACCGAAGGTCTTTTCGTTCTCGCTGTTGGCAGCGATAGCAGCAGGCGCAGCGGAGGCAACGGCCATGCCGCCGCCGATACCGGCCAGGCCGGTTGCCAAAGCAGCAGCCACCAGGCCGATGCTCAAAGAGCTGTTGTGGTCGTTGTCGGTGTTGACAGTCTCGGACGCAGTCGTGGCAGCGGTGGTGTCGGTGGCGGCATCATCAGCGGCAAAGACGCCCAGTGCGCCGCAGCAGGTCACAGCAGCCACGATCAGGATGGTAACGAACAGTTTGCTGAACTTGGTTTTCATAATGGAACCCTCCGTAATTTTTAGTTTATACTTTCCTAATGGCAATTTGTAGGGGCGAGCATTGCTCGCCCGCTGCCCGTTTGCCATGTGTGATACTTTCCGGGAAATGCGCTACAGCGCAAAGCCGCGCGGGCGAACAATGTTCGCCCCTACAATGCAGGTTACGCTTTCTCTTTCTTCAGGTCAAACGCCACGAACTTGCGGCCGCCGCCCTTGTAGCAACGGCTGAACATCTCGTAGAACTCCAAACGGATGCCCTGGATGGCGGACAGCAGCGCTTCCAGACAGATAACCACCAGGTTGCCCAGGATGACCACGACGATGTTGTTCGGCGTACCGGCCAGCGTAAAGACGACCATCATCATGCTGGCGTGGACAATGACGAACGCGCCCACACGCAGGAAGGAAATGGTGTTGGACAGGTAGCTCAGCACTGTTTCCAGCAGTTCGAACACGCTCTGCATCAAGTAGTTGCCCATGCCGCCCGCGGGCTGCCAGGGCTTGCCTTCGACCATCGGGGCCAGCAACTCTGCAAACAGCAGCAGCACCAAACCGACCACCAGACCGATGATTGCCACGACCTGCGGCATAAACGTGACCGCGCCCATGTAGGCGCTTGCCAGGTCAACACCGCACAGGTAGGTGACGACACCAACCAGGCCGTTGGGCGAGAAGATGAACTCGCCCCACTCCTTGTGACGGGCGTGGGTGTACATATTCAGCGCCATGGCCGCCAGCACCAGCACAATGCCGATGTAGACAGCCACCATCAGGATGCCGGTGATGGAATCCATGACCGAAACGGGCTTGCCTGCCATGCCAATGGCATGGTAGAGCGGGTCGAGGGCCTCCTCGTAGCCAAAGAGAGAACCGTAGACCAGGCCAAAGATCGTGCTCGAAATGCCGCAGGGGATCATCAGATGGAACAGGTCATTGTGCTTGACCTTCCACATAAAGGTGCTGAACAGCGCCAGCACAATGCCCTGCCCGACATCGCCAAACATCATGCCGAACAGCACGGTGAATGTGATCGCTACAAAGCCGGTGACATCTGTCTCGCCGTAGGCGGGCAGACCGTACATTTCGACGAAAAACTCAAAAGGGCGGCTCCACCAGGGGTTTTTCAGCTTGGTGGGGGGCGTCATCTTGCCGGCGGATTCCGGCCCATCGACCGTGACGCGCAGCCCCTTGACGGCGCGGGCCTTACCCGCGACCTCGTCCACCTCCGACGCCGGGACCCAGCCGACGCAGAAGAAGTGTTGGCCCTTGACCGCCGCCATCCGGCGCAGGTCGTACACAGCGGCGTAGTAGCAGGCCGTGTCGTACAACAGCTGAACCTTCTCGGCGTTCTTCTGCCACAGGGTGGCAATGCGGCCGTTGACATCGTCCACGCTCTTGTTGACGACATCAAGGTTTTCTTTAAAGTGCTCGATGATCTCGGCGGGCGAACCGGCCGCGCCGGGCACATGCACCGGCTCAAAGTACAGCATCGAGAAGATACCGTCGGTTTCAAGCGCTTTCTCCCGCGGGGTCATGTAGACGCCCCAGTAACCGGCCTTCGTCTGGTTGCAGGGGGTGAACAGGATATACGGATCATCGCCGTAGTTGTTCATCAGTTTGTTGTAGCCCTCGGTGGGCAGGAAGCCGAAACGCACCTTGACGTGGGCGCAGTCCAGCAGGTCATCGACGTTGACCTTCAGGCCGGTAAAGTGGCTGTACTGCTCGATGCCGTCCTCGCAGAGCTTTTTCTGGTCCAGCAGAATCTTACGCTCGGCGCAGAGCTCGTCGATTTGTTCGAGCAGATCACTTAAATAGCTGCGGCCCTCGGCGTCCACCGGGTCGCTGTGCTGCTGCCCCTTGTGCAGCTCTATGTTGGCCTCCTGGGCCATGGTCTCGATCTGGTCGCGGATCGCTGTGTGGGGGTTCTCTTCATTCAGAGCGCCGTACCCCAGCGATTCCGACATATATCTGGTGGCAGGTTCCAGGTCAAAGCGGCCGTCCATGCAGCACGAGCCGATAAACTCGTTCAGCTGCGGCATCGTGCCCTGTACCCGCACCAGTTTCATCTTTTCAACCAATCAGTTCACACTCCTTCAAACTGTCTTACACCCGTGCGGTGCGGCGGCCAGAGGACTGGCCGCCCTACGGTATCGTACCTCGGGTGTAGGGCGGTCAGTCCCCTGACCGCCGCGGCGTGTTGCCGTCACCGACAGTGTAAAACTCAATCGTTCTCATCAAACCCGACCAGCAGCGACTGGACTTCCTCGGGCGGCAGCTTGTAATGCACGCCCTCGATGATGTGATCCAGGTCCTGCACCTCGCACCGGGCCAGCCAGACGTAACACAGCATAACCAGCGTTGGGTCGGTGGAAAAACGCAGCCACTTTTTGCACCAGTCGCAGCGGTAGTGGAAGAAGCCTTCCTTCAGCACGCTGTACTCGTGGTGGCCCAGCAGCGGGCCGTACTTTGTCTTGGCGAACCGCGCCTTGAAGTCGGCCAGGTCGCGTGCGGCGAGCAGGTACTCCCACTCGTCGTTCGTCAGGGCCGTGCAGTCGCGGCGGGCGTTGGAACGCACCACAGAATCCGGTGCGCCAATACGGATGAGCCGCGCTGCGTTAGAGACAGCGGACGTATCGCATTCCAGCTCCACCAAGTCGCGCAGGTTCGGCGCGGCGCTCGTGCCTTTCTTGGCCGGGGCCAGCGCCACAAGGGCTTTGTGGCGGCGGTCCTGCAAAAGCGGCTCGGCCTGGGCAGTCAGGCCCCGGTCCGGCTTGGCGGCTTTCATCGGTTCCAGGACTTTTTCCCACGGCGTGTCGGCCACAGCGGCCAGGATGCCGTCCAGGCTCGTGGCTTTAGCCAGCGCGTAGAGGTCGATGCAGCAGCGCTGCTGCATGAACTCCGGCAGGCGGAAGAGGTAATCGCCAGGGCGGCCTGCATCCAGGCAGCGCATGGCGGCGGTCAGCTCATCGACCTCGCAGCAAAGGGTGAAGTACTCGTACACCTTGCTGCCCGCGCTGCGGTCATAGCGGCAAAGGCTGTCGTACCGGGCGTACAGGCCCTGGCGCAGCAGGTTTTCCAGCTGGGCGCGGCGGGCGTACTGGGGGTTGACCTCGGTCAGGGCGTCGGCGTACAGCGGGTACTCCTTCAAGGCCGCGGCAAGCTCGGTCATCGTGCGGCAGCCCATCAGGCGGCGGTAATCGTCGGCACGCAGCCTGCGGCCATACAGGGCGCGGGCCTTGGCCAGTACGGCGTTGCCGGAAGCCGCACTCGCCTTCATCATTGTGCGGCCTCCCCGCCCAGGGTGCGCTGTACAAGCTCGGCACACCATTGTGCTTGTTTCGCCTTTGCGGCGGCGGTCATGGTCTCGGCAGCCTGCCGGCGCTGCTGCTCCAGTGCCGCCAGCGCGGCGGCGTTACCGTCGGCCGCGGCCTTGGCTGCGGCTGCACACTCGGTTTTTTCGCGGGCGTCACACTCCGCGATGATTTTCTGTTTCTGCTCGTCCAGGGCCGCCAACCGGGCGGTACGCTCGGTCTTGGCCTTCTCGCTGGCCTTGCGCTGGGCGGCGTCCATCTCCAAAATGGCCTGCATCAGGTCGTTGACATCTTTCATGCAATGCACCTCACTCTTTGGGAGCTTTACCTGAACCAATCAGCGTTTCCCTTCCCTTGCATTCTCTGCACCCGGAAGTAGTTCCTATTATGTAAATAGGTAGACCAACTTTTTCAGGTTCAGCCGTAATTATAGCACTATAACCAAATATGGCAAGTGGTTTTTGTGCAGTTTTATTTGTACAAAAATGGGTTTGTGTTTTTCTTGTCGATGTTTTGCGAAATCGATCTCACTGCTTTTTCATGGCGGCCAGCCCTTTGCCGAACACAAACCGCACCAGCGGGCCTGCGCCGCACAGCTGCCACAGGAACGCGGCGGGATAGTTCATCGCCGTGGTCTGCACCCACATGGCAAAAAAGTTTGCGTTGTGGCTGTCCTTGAAGAACAGCGTGGCGAAAAAGCTCATCAACGGGCACATCATCCAGGCCGACAGGCAGGAGATGGCCGCTACCAGAAACACCTGCTTATCCTTGCCGGGGGTGAACCAACCCATGGCGATGCGCATGGCCGCGGGGCCGACCAGGAACGTATCCAGCAGGAAGCCGATGACGCCCATAATGGGCAGCTCGCTGAGGGCAGCGGCGAAGATGAAATTCTGCATCCCACCCACATCCAGTGCGATATTGTAGCAGACCATTCCGTAGACCATGACACAGACCATCATGACGGTGTAGACGATTTCCTGTTTCTTTGTTTGCGGCATTGTAATTACTCCTCATATGTACGTTATTTTCTCCAAAACAAAAACAGCCGTAGGGTGTCGCTCAACTCGTTGCGACGCCCTGCGGCTGTTGTCTCACTGCGTTGGAAAGTGGAGCCAGTATACCGCAAATTTTCCGCTTATGTAATACCTCTGCACAAATTTCTGCACTTTGTATAAAATTTTTCTCCGTTTTGCCGCGTCACTTTGGTACAAAACGCCGCAACTGTCGCCGCAAACTTTACAGGGATGGCGCGGCGCGCTATAATGGGCAATGATTGGAGGGGCGGCCAACGCCCGCCCCTGCCTGTGCAATCGTAAGAGGGGTCAAAAATCATGTCACATTCATTACTGCATCACCGCGGGCAGATGTCCGAGGCATTCCGCACGGTCATGTTTCTGTCCGCATCGGGCGGGTTACAGGACGCCTACACCTACATCGGGCGCGGCAAGGTTTTTGCCAACGCCCAGACCGGCAACATCGTCCTGATGAGCCAAAGCCTGTTCGAGGGCGATTTTGCACGGTTTGCCCACTATTTCATCCCGGTGCTGGCCTTTGCGCTGGGCGTGGCGGCGGCTGAGTGTATCCGCCTGCGCTGGCGCGAGGCCAAGCGTATGCACTGGCGGCAGCTTGTGCTGCTAGCCGAGATTGCGCTGCTGTTCGTGGTGGGCTTCTTCCCCGCCGCGTGGGATATCGGTGCCAACGCATTGGTATCCTTTTCCTGCGCCATGCAGGTACAGGCGTTCCGCAAGGTACACGGCTACCCGTTTGCCAGTACCATGTGCATCGGCAACCTGCGCAGCGGTATGGATTCGCTGGTTGGTTTTGGGCATACCCGCGACAAAAAGCTGTTGTGGAAGGGCCTGCATTATTTCGGCGTGATTTTCGTGTTTGCACTGGGTGCAGGCATCGGCACACAGTGCGTCGGCATTTTCGGCGAGAAAACGATCTGGCTTTCCTGCGCGCTGCTGCTGGTGAGCTTGTGCTTTATGTTTATCAAAGAGGATCTGCCGGAGATCGAAGAAGAGTTGGAAAAATAAGCAAGCCCCCTCCGATTTTACGTCGGATGGGGCTTACTTTTATACTTTTCTTCGTCCTATTTTGTTCCGGGCATCATTCACCATGCCGTTCAGCCGCGCCCCCATAAAGGTCAGCCCCGCCAGGGTCGGGGCGCTGAGGGCCAGCAATACGACCAAGACCAGCATGCCGCCCAAGTCCAGCCGCACCAGCGGCAGCCAGGGGGCCAGCAGGAACGCCCCCGCGACCCCCATCACCGTCATGCCGCCCCAGATGATCCAGTGCAGCGGCGTGAACGGAATGCAGACGCCCCACAAGATCTGCAAGCCTACGCACAAAATCACGAAGGTGCAGATCGTGCCCACCATGTCTGTGGGGATATCAAACGCATAGCCAAACCCCTGGGTGCAGAACACGAGCAGGAAGTCTGTCAGCCCGCCGGGCAGCGCGGCCCGCATGACATTGCGCATAAATCTGCCGCGCACCAGCTCATGGTTCGGCTCAAGCGCCAGAAAAAACGCCGGTGCGCCGATGGTGGCAAATGTGACGAGGGACAGCTGCAAAGGCTGGAACGGATAGGCCAGCGGCAGCGCCAATGCCACCATGCTGAGCAGGAACGAGAAGATATTTTTGACCAGAAACAGCGACGCTGACCGCTGGATGTTGTTAATGACGCGCCGCCCCTCGCCCACAACGCTGGGCAGTGCTGCAAAGTCAGAATCCAACAGCACCAGCTGCGCCACCTGGCTGGCAGCCTGTGCACCGGACGCCATGGCGATGCCGCAGTCGGCATCTTTTAACGCTAATACGTCATTTACTCCATCTCCGGTCATGGCAACCGTGTGTCCTTTCGCTTGCAAGGCGTGGACGAGCTGGCGCTTCTGCTCGGGCGTCACACGGCCAAAGACCGTGCATTTTTCGGCGGCCTCGGCCAGCGCCTGCTCACTGCGCAGCGTCGCGGCGTCCACCCAGCGCTCGGCCCCCGCAATGCCTGCGTTGGCGGCCACATGGCTGACGGCCTGCGGGTCATCGCCCGAAATGACCTTGACCGCCACACCCTGCTTGGCAAAGTAGCGGAAGGTCTTGGGCGCGTTTTCCCGGATGCGGTTTTGCAGCGGCAGCAGCGCCAGAAATTCCAGCTGCGCGGAATCGAGCGCGGCTGGCGGATCGGGCAGTGCGGCGTTATATTTTGCCAGCAGCAGCACGCGGCGGCCCTGGGCCAGCAGCGGTGCCAGCTTGTCGGCAAACTCCCCTGCCCGCACCCCGGCCAGCACATCCGGCGCACCGACGACGTAGCAGCCCTGCGCGCCAAAATCCTTGGCGCTGTACTTGTACGCCGTGTTGAAGGGCACGCTGCGCCGCGCAAACCAACCGGTGCTGCCCTGCCCGAAGCGGGCCGCCAGAGCACGGCCGGTGTCATTGTCGGGCTGCTCACCCGCGTAAAAGCCCGCCAAAATCGCGTCCAGCGGTTCATTTTCCGTCAGTGGAAGCGGATCGTCGGCCTGCATGGCGCTTTCGGTGATCGTGCCGGTCTTGTCCACACAGAGGGTGTCCACCCGGGCCAGCGTCTCAATGCAGTTCATATCGCGGGTCAGCACCTTGCGGCGGGCCAGGCGCATCATGCTCACGGCCAAGGCTACGCTGGTCAGCAGGTACAGTCCCTCGGGGATCATGCCGATGAGCGCCGCGACCGTCGCGTCCACGGTGTCCTGCATCGGCAGTTCCAGCACCCAATGCTGTTTCCAAATCAGCACCGCGCCGATGGGAATCAATGCGATACCGATGAATTTTATCAGCTTATCCAGGCTACACATCATTTCGCCCCGGGCGACTTTGTGGCCGTTGGCCTGGGCCTCGGCGGTCAGGCGGCTGGCGTAGCTCTCGGCCCCGACGCGGGTCAGCCGGGCGACGCAGCGCCCCGCCATTAAAAAGCTGCCGGATTTCAGCTCCGCGCCGCACTCCTTCGGCACAGCCCGGGCCTCGCCGGTGATGAGGGATTCGTTCGCCTGGGCACTGCCGTCCAGCGCAACGGCGTCGGCCACGATCTGGTCGCCCGCGCCGAACTCAACCACATCGTCCTGCACAAGGTCGTCGGACAGCACCTCGCACCACCGGCCGTCCCGCAGGCAGCGAATTTTCTGCGCAGAGACAAGGGTCAATTTGTCGATGGTACGTTTAGCGCGCAGCTGCTGCACGATGCCGATGAGGGTATTGCAAAACACGATGCCAAGGAACCCCATGTTCAGCCAGGAGCGCACGAGCGCCAGCATAACGGCCAGCACGAGGAACACAAGGTTGAAGTAGGTGCAGATATTGTCCCGCACGATCTCGCCGGTGGTCTTGGTCTGGGACTTGGGCGGCGTGTTCGTCTGCCCTGCCGCGCGGCGTGCGTTGACCTCGGCAGCGGTCAGCCCGGTGATGGATGGCATGAGAGGGTGGCTCCTTTCAGGTGGTAGAGGTTGTAGGGGCCGGGCATGCCCGACCCGGTCGCAGAAGGCAAACGACCGTTTATGGGAAGGATGCGGGCCGCACCTGTGTGGCCCCTACAATAGTAAAACGAACTACATCAGCTTATTATGGCAAGTATACCCGCCAAGTATGAACAAAACAAGTGCCCGGCTGCGTTTTGGGGCAGTCGGGCACTTTTGTCTATATGCGGTTGTCGCGGTTTTATCTTTCCAACGGCTCAAACGCCTCCGCCGGGTCGGCGGCCACGGCTTCCAGGTTCTTTGTCAGCTGGTTCAGCACCTTATAAAACGTCGCCAGGTCGGCAGGATCTATCCCCTCGTCGGCGCGGCGCTCCACGTCACGCACCACGGCGGTCACACGGGCGGCGCGGTCGCGGCCCGCGTCGGTCAACAGATACAGCGCGTTGTACTTGCCGGGCGCACCGCACTTTTCCACCAGGCCGCTGCGGACCAAATCCGCCAGCACGCGGGAGATCATGGCCGGGTCCAGGTCGCACCGCTCAGTCAGGTCGGAGAAATGCCAGCCCTCGGGGGCGGCTGCCAGCTGGCAGAGCACCAGCGTGTGGCCCGCTTTCAGCGCAATGCGGCCCATACCGCTGGTCTTGATGCGCTGGATGACCTTTTGCAGCCGCGCCAGCGAGACGGACAGTCGAATGAAACGGTCCTGCATATCAATCTTCCTTCAGCTCGCCGCGGGAGGCCGCCTTCAGGTACGCAAAGATGAAGCCGTCCAGGTCGCCGTCCATGACGGCCTGTACGTTGCTGCTCTCGTAGCCGGTGCGGTTGTCCTTGACCAGCGTGTAGGGCATGAACACATAGCTGCGGATCTGGTGGCCCCAGGCAATCTCGTTCTGCACGCCCTTGATGTCGTCGATTTTGTCCTTGTGCTGCTGCAAAGCGATCTGGTACAGCTTGGCCTTCATCATTTCCATGGCGTACTCACGGTTCTGCAGCTGGCTGCGCTGGGTCTGGCAGCTGGTCACAATGCCGGTGGGCTTGTGGATCAGGCGCACGGCCGAGGACGTCTTGTTGATGTGCTGGCCGCCCGCGCCGGAGGAACGGTAGACCTGCATCTCGATATCGGCGGGGTTGATTTCGATATTGATGTTGTTGTCCAGCTCGGGCATGACCTCCAGGCTGGAGAAGCTCGTCTGGCGGCGGGCGTTGGCGTCAAACGGGCTGATGCGCACCAGGCGGTGGACGCCGTGCTCGCTTTTGAGCATACCGTAGGCGTTCGCGCCCTTGACCATCATGGACGCGGACTTGATACCGGCCTCGTCGCCGTCCAGCACGTCCAGCACCTCAACGCTGTACCCGTGGGCTTCGGCCCAGCGGGTGTACATACGGTAGAGCATTTCGGCCCAGTCCTGGGCCTCGGTGCCGCCGGTGCCTGCGTGGAAGGTCAGGATGGCGTTGTTGTGGTCGTACTCGCCGTTCAGCATCGTCATGAGCTGCAGCTCGTCGATGGACTTCTCGACGCCCTCAACGGCCTCCTCACCCTCGGCGGCCAGGGCGGGATCGTTCTCTTCCTCGATCATTTCCAGCAGCGTCTCGGCTTCCTCATACTGGGTGGCCAGCTTACCGAAGCGCTCGAGCTTGTTCTTCACTTCGCCCATCTCACCGATGATTTTCTGGCTGCGGGCCTGGTCATCGTAGAAGCCGGGCATCGTCATCTGGTGTTCCAGCTCGGCAAGGCGCTTCTCGCTGGCCTCAATGGACAGGGCGTCGCGCAGGTCGTCCACGGCGGTTTTCATGCCGCCGAGTTTTGCTTTCAGTTCGTCAATGGTAATCATATATGGTATCCCTCATCACATAAGTTGGCATAAAATTACATAGTACCATTATAAGCGAATTGGCGGGCGTTGTAAAGAGGGATAGGCGCAATCCTTACAATCTTGTAAAGTTTTTATGTTTTCTTTGCATTTATCCATTTGATGCGGTATAATGTCTTTATGTTACTGAAAGAAGAACGAGGACACACCACATGACACGTTACACCGGAAACCACTGCCCTGTCTGCGAACAGGCATTTACCGACGAGGACGATATCGTCGTTTGCCCTGACTGCGGCACACCCTACCACCGGGCCTGCTGGCAAAAAGTTGGCGTATGTATGCACAAATCCGAGCACGTCGCCGGGTTTGAGTGGCAGCCTGAGGTCGGCCCCGACGCCGACAAGGCCGCACACGAGGCCACCTGCCCCAACTGCGGCACCCACAACACGCCGGGCGCGGTGCGCTGTGCGCACTGCGGCTGCCCCCTGCCCAAAGCGCCGGACCCCATCACCGCCAAGACAGACGATGAAAAGTCTGTGCCCATCTACGCCCGCGACCCGTCCGCGGTGAACAACAGCCGCACCGCGCCCGGGCCGCACATTGACACCTTCGGCACCGGCGAGGACGGCGGCATCTACCGCCGCGAGATCGGCCCCGAGGACCCCATTGACGGCATTAAGGCCAAGGACTGGGCCGCCTACGTGGGCCGCAGCCCGATGTACTACCTGATGCAGTTTTTCCGCATGAGCATGACGAAGAAGAATGCCACGGTCTGCCTGTCGGCATTTTTGTTCGGACCTGCGTACCTTTTCTACCGCAAGATGTGGAAAGAGGGTCTGCTGGCCACACTTGTGATGCTGCTGCTCAGCGCGCCGGAGCTGATTGCCATTGTGGCGACGTTCAACCCGACGCTGTTCGGCTCGCTGCCGCTGGGGTGGATCCCCACGGCGGCCAACATCTGCGCCGTGGCGGCGTGGGCGTTCAAAATCGTGCTGGGCCTGTTTGCGGTATCGTGGTACCGCAACGATGCCAAGCGCAGCATTGAGAAAATTTATGCCGACTACCCCGAGGGCGACGCCCGCACCGATGCCCTGCTGCAAAAGGGCGGCACGAGCTTTTTGTCGGTGATTTTGTACTACGCCGTCATTCTGCTGCTGGCGTCCCTGGTCATCAACCTGGCCGGCCCCGATTTTGTGCAGTATGCCATGGCGATGAGTGGGTATTGATGGCACCGCAAAACAACGCAATACACCAATGGTGTTAAAATAGGAGGAAACTTATGAAAACCGCATTAGTTATTATGGCCGCTGGTATCGGCTCCCGCTTCGGCGGCGGCATCAAGCAGCTGGCAGCCGTCGGCCCCAACGGCGAGATCATCATGGACTATTCCATTCATGACGCCATCGAGGCCGGGTTTGACAAAATCGTCTTTATCATCCGCCACGATATCGAGGACGCTTTCAAAGAGGCCATCGGCGACCGCATCGAGAAAATCTGCGCCGAGCTGGGCGTTGAGATCGACTACGCGTTCCAGGCGTTGGAGAACGTCCCCGCCGGGTACGCCGTGCCCGAGGGCCGCAGCAAGCCCTGGGGCACCGGCCAGGCTGTGCTGGCCTGCAAGGGCATCATCAAGGAGCCGTTCGCCGTTATCAACGCCGACGACTACTACGGCAAAGAGGCTTTTGTCCAGCTGCACGACTTTTTGCAGGGCTACACGCCCGACAAGTCCGGCGACCTGGCCATGGCAGGCTTTGTGCTGAAAAACACCCTGAGCGACAACGGCGCTGTCACCCGCGGCATCTGCCAGATGAACGACGCCCACTACCTGACCGGCGTGCTGGAGACCAGCGGCATTGAAAAGACCGCCGACGGCGCAGCAGCGGGCGGCAAGAGCATCGACACGGACAGCCTTGTCTCGATGAATATGTGGGCGTTGACCCCAGAGTTTGTGGACCTGCTGGACGCCGGTTTTGTTGGGTTCTTTGAGAAGGCCGAGCCTGCCAACCCGCTGAAAGCCGAGTACCTGCTGCCCATCTACATTGACGAGCTGCTGCACGCGGGCAAGGTCCGCGTCAAGGTCCTGCCCACCCACGACAAGTGGTTCGGCGTGACCTACGCCGAGGACAAGCAGACCGTCATTGACAGCTTCGCCAAGCTGGTCGCCGATGGCGTGTATAAAAAAGATTTGTTCAGCGATTTGAAGAAGTAAGAAAGCAAAGCCTCCCTTGTCAAAGGGAGGCTTTAGGCTTCCCCCTTTGGGGAAGGCAAAACCGCCCCATGCACCATCACGGTGCATGGGGCGGTTTGCTTTTGCTATTTCAGAACAACCTTAGTTCTGCTTTTTCTTCAAATAGGCGGTCACACCCAAGCCCAGCAGGGCGGCGATGGAGATAACGACGATCGGGACGATCGGCATATCATCGCTGGTCTGCGGGATGGTGCTGGCCTTGGCAGCTTGGGCTGCACCGGTGGTCTGCGGCGTGTACACGCCCTTGACATTGGCATAGCCGGAAAGCTGCTTCGCGCTTTCCAAATGGCCGCAGGTATCGCACTTGTAGCCCTCGCCAGTGGCAGTCCAGTTGTGGTGGCCGCAGGCGGTGCAGGTGTAATACTTATTGTTTGCGGCGGGCGCGGCCGTGGGGGCCGGGGCCGCAGTAGCCGCCGGGGCCGCCGTAGGGGCGGCGGTCGGCGCTGCCGTAGGCTTCGGCGCTTCGGTCGGGGCCGGGGTGGGCTGCTCGACGGTCTTGTACTGGGCCGTGGCAGTCAGGGGCTTGCCGGCGGCCTTGTAGGCAGCGGCCAGCTTGGCCAGCAGGGCCTCGTCCAGTTCGGTGTAGGTGCCGTCCACACCCGCAAACTGCCAGCCGAGGAAGTTCTCGGTCTTGGCGGGGGCGGGCAGGGTCTTGTCGTTCAGGCTGGTCAGGTTCAGCGTCTTGGACGTGCCCTCAAAGTCAACGACGGCCTCGTCAGCGCTGTACATGACGGTGAAGTCGCTGTATCCGTCGGGGTTCTCAAAGGCGATCGTCTTGTTGTCTACGTTCACAACGGTGGTATCGTAGTAGCGCACGCCCTTGGTGCTGTCGTGCTTGACGTACAGGCCGGTCAGCTGGTCCGCGGTGAACGCGCTGCCGACGGACAGCTGAATGGTGACAGTGGGGGCGTTGGCGGAAATATTGGTGGTGCTGATCGTGCAGGTGTTATCGGGGGTCATATTGTCGGGGTCGGTCGTAGCGCGCAGGTCGCACAGCAGCTCAATAGCAAAGGTGAGCTGATCTTTTGCGTCGGTCTGCTTGGGGGTGATAGCCAGGTACGGCACAACCACGAGGGTGATCTTGTTCACATCGGTGTTCGCAAGTGCGGAACCTTCGAGGGCCTCTTTCAGTTTGGTTTCGTTCCAGGTGTTATCCTCGTCCTTGTAGGTCTTTTCGGCGTCGGCCTTGACGGCGGCAACGGCATCGCTGTTCTCGACAGCGTCCACGCTCTCGCCGGAGATGCCAACGGTCTTTGCGGCTTGGATGAGGGTTTCATCGGTAACACCGTCCGCACGCACAGAGGATGCAGCGGCGGAGACTTCGACGGTTGCGGGCTTGATGACGGTGACAAAGTCAGGGACGTATTCCTCAGCAGACTTATACTGTACGCTTGCTTTTGCGCCGTTCATCGTATTATTTTTGATAACGAATGTTGCACCCTCTACCAAAGTAACCGTTGTCGGCTTCGTGTAGAAGCTAAGCAAAGCGTTTGCGTTAATCAGCGTATTGCCGCTGATTTCCACATTGCCAAGACCACCGGTTGCCGTATTCATCATGATAGCATCGTTCTTCGGCTCACCATCTTTATTGGCGCTATTCGTGTCATACTCACTGAAATCAAACGTGTTGTTGATAACCTTGATATTTACGCCGTTCGTTTCTTGCTCTGCCAGTGTCAGCGGACGAGTTGCATGGAAAGTGTTTCCTTCAATCGTGAGTTCGCCGCCACAAATATTCGTGAACCACAGCGGATTGGAGTTATTTCCATTATCATACTTATTAAAAACACAGTTTTTAATCGTCAAACTTTTTGTTTCAAAGCCGCCATTTTGAAGCCACACACCGTCAAACGTGCAGCCATCAAACGTAACGCTCCTTACGCTATGGTCAATGCTAAAACTATCGGGCTGGTTCCAACTCGCTCCTACGCCAAAAGCGCCTTCGATGTGCGCATGGTCAAAGACAATTTCCGTGTTATCCGGTACTTTAAACGCCATCTTGGAGCCAGGCAGGTTATTTTCCCTTTCTACACCCTTAAATGTACCAGTAAGGTGCAGCGTAAAACCGTTTTTAGGCTTCCGCAGAACAACGTATCCACGATTCTGCTCTTCCTGTGTACGGTCTTTTATCACAATATCATCTACCTGCTTGTCAGCTTCTGCAATATGCAGGTAAGTATCTACCAAATTGTCATTGCCAAAAGTCACACCGCTGTTGATGTCCAGCGTTCCCACATCCACCGTCAACTCCGTGACACCCTCGGGGATCGCAGTCAGTGCATTGAACTCATCCAGCGTCAGGGTTGCGCCGTTTTCCACGGCCTTGGTGGAGGGTCCATCCTCTCCCCCATTGCCCTTCGTCTGTTCGGAAATGCTGGTCGTTTCCGTGGTCGTCTGCTCGGTGTCGCCATCTGCCAGTGCTGTCGTGCAGACAGAAACTGCCATGGCCAGCGCTAAAGCAAGAGACGCCGCCTTTTTGCAAATGCGTTTTCTCATGTTGCTTTTTCCTTTCCTTTATTATGTAGGTTTTACTGCATACCGCCATTGTACCCCCCCCCATTGCATTCTGTCAATGCACAGTTGATACATTTGTGTAAATTGTGTGGAATTTTTCCCATGCGCACAAAAATCCCGGGCTGGTTTGTGCAAGTTGATGGATTTTGGCTCCCATGTAGGGGCCGGGCATGCCCGCCCCTCGCGTGAAAGGCAGGCGGTCGTCTGCCTAAAAGTCGCGGGCCGCACATGTGCGGCCCCTACATTCTCTGCCCTGGGCAAGCTATTGACAACCCCACCATAAAATGCGACAATAAAAACAAAATTACAGCAGGTCCTGCCGGGCTTTTGGTTGAAAATTGCAAAAGCCTGGCACACAACGCTATGGAAAGCCGAGGCAAAAGGCGGTATGGTTAATACAACAGAATCAACACACCGCATACACCGTTACAGGAGGGTACTTATGGCAAAGAACGAATTGGACATTACGACCCTGACCCCGGAGCAGCGCGACGCGCGCCTGGCCCTGGATGTGGAGCGCCTGCTGCGCTTTGGCCGCAAGCACAAGCTCATCAAAGACCTGGACGTTCTGGTGGCACGCAACACTCTGTTGGACCTGCTGGCCCTGGCCGCCCCCAGCGAGGCCAAGCCCCCGAAGGAGGACCCCGCCACCCCCGCCGCCCTGCTGGACGAGATGGTCGAGCTGGCCGCCCAGAAGGAACTGTTCGACGGCGCGGTGAACCAGTACCGCATCAACTTTGAGACACGTCTGATGGGTGCCCTGATGCCCCGCGAGAGCGAAGTCTGCAAAAAGTTCAAGAAGCTCTACCAGAAGCAGGGTGCAAAGGCCGCCACTGACTGGTTCTATCAGCTCTGCGTGGACACCAACTACATCCGCACCGCGCAGATCGCCAAGAACATCCAGTGGAACACCGCCACCCCCTACGGCGAGCTGGAAATCACCATCAACCTGACCAAGCCCGAGAAAGACCCCAAGACCATCGCGCTGGAGCGTTTGCAGCCCAAGAGCGGCTACCCGGCCTGTATGCTCTGCAAGGAGAATATCGGCTATGCCGGGCGCATCAACTTCCCCGCGCGGCAGACCCACCGCATTGTGCCCATTACGCTGGCGGGCGAGCAGTTCTACCTGCAATACAGCCCCTATGCCTACTTCCACGAGCATTGCATCATGCTCCACGAGCAGCACAAGCCCATGGAGATGAACAAGCAGACGCTGGCCGAGATTTTTGACTTTGTGGCGCAGTTCCCCCACTATACCTGCGGCTCCAACGCCGATTTGCCGATCGTCGGCGGCAGCATTCTGAGCCACAGCCACTTCCAGGGCGGGCGGTATGTCTTCCCGATGCAGAAGGCCGATATTGCCGTACCTATGGCAGATATCCGCTATCCCGGCGTCAAGGCCGGCATTTTGAACTGGCCTGTCTCTGCCGTGCGCCTGGTGGGCCGCAGCAGCCAGCAGATGCAGATCGTGGCAAACAACATCCTGACCGCCTGGCGCACCTACACCGACGAGAGCGTCGGTATTCTGGCCGAGACCGACGGCACGCCCCACAACACCGTGACGCCGATCCTGCACTACGACGAGACGGATGGGTTCATCCTGGACCTGGCCCTGCGCAACAACCGCACCAGTGCGGAGTTCCCGGATGGTATCTTCCACCCGCACAAGGAATACCACAATATTAAAAAGGAAAACATCGGCCTGATCGAGGTCATGGGCCTGGCGATTTTGCCCGCCCGCCTGAAGGATCAGGGTGCGCAGATCGCGGAGATTCTGGCGGGCCAGCGCCCGAACACGAGCCGTGAGCCGGGCGATACCCTGGCCGTACACGCCGATTGGATCGACGAGCTGATTGCCAAGTACGGCACCCACATGAAGCCCGAAGCCGCCAACAAGGCCGTCAAGGCCGAGATCGGCACGGTGTTCAGCCATGTGCTGGAGAACGCCGGTGTCTTTAAGCAGGACGCCCAGGGTCAGGCCGCATTTGTGCGGTTTATGCAGAGCGTAGGGTTTAAGAAAGTGTAAAATCGCATAAGAAACAGGGACATCGACCCGGAAGGGCTGGTGTCCCTGTTTTCGTTGCCTTGTAGGGGCCGGGCATGCCCGGCCCGCGGCCTTCCGGCAGGCAGTCGTCTGCCGTACACGCGCGGGCCGCACATGTGCGGCCCCTACAACTCAATGATGTTTACCATGAAATCCGCCGCACACGACCCGGGAGGGATGAATCCCTCCCCTACGTTTCTTCCCTGTACCCGCACTCCCACAGTACGCCCCAATCGGGCTCTTCATCGATTCCGGCTTCCACGCGGGCCAAATTTGCATTGATGATGCGTTGTTTCATGTTCACGCAGGCCAGAACCGTAAAGCTGACCGCCAGCACCAGAATGGCGATATGCGCCGCCGGGATGGCGCGGAACACCCGCACCAGCGCCAGCACGCACCAGACCGCCAACACGCCGAGGAACCACCCCGCGATGACCCGCCGGGGCGTCAGGCCGTAGAGGACGACATAGACCGCCAGCTTGCCTGCCGCCAGCGCGGCAAACGCCAGCCCGAAGCCGCAGAACACCGCGGCCAGCGCTTTGGGCAGCGGTGCGCGGCCCAGAAAATGCACACCCGCCAGCACGCCGAAGTTGAGCAGCAGAATTTTTTGCAGCTCCCAGAAGCCGTCCACCGCAAAGGCAGCGGCGTCCGGAGCGCTTAACCCCAGGGGCGCGGCGGCGAACCACTCCCCCGCCTGCACGGCGAAGAACAGCGCGTAAACACCGCAGAGCGCGGCTACCGCTACCGTTGCCGTACTGCGCGGCACAATGCGGGCGTGTTCCAGCGCAGCGGTACATTGGGCCGCCGTCGTGGGCGGTTCGGTGCGGCGCAGTGCGCCGAACACCAGCCCGTACAGCCACGCGCCCACCGGCAGTGACAGCAGAATATACATCAGTGTATCGATATATTTTATATTGTTGAGCAGGCTGTTCCACCAGTCGGCCACACTCTGGCCCAGCGCCGCAAAGTTGGCATCGGCGGCGGCCAGCAAGCCCCACGCCGTACCGCAGAGCGCCAGCGTCAGTGCCGCCGTAGCCAGCACGCGCAGCGCCTTACGGACTTTGATGCGGCCATGCAGGCCGGTTTTCAGCGCAGAAAACACCGTGCGCACCCGCAGGAAGAAATTGCCGAAGGGCAGCCGGAACACCCCGGCCAGGCCATCCAGCAAAACCAGGCTGCCGCTGTGCCCCTGGGCCAGCATTCCGCAGCGGGCCAGCACGTACCAGACGGCGAAAATGTGCCACGCCATCCACTGCCACGTGCCCAGCGGGTCCGGCTGGTAGCCGAACAGCGGGTACGTCAGCGACAGCGCCAGCCAGCACCCGGCCCAGATCGGGGTTTCCTTGGCGGCGGTGCGGTGGGCCGCACGGGCGGCACAGTCCACATACACAATGAACAGCGCCGCAAAAACCGGCATTCCCCAATCCGAATATGACTGCGGAAACATCACTCCGCGCAGATAAAAATACGCCAGCGGGTACATCAAAAGTGCATACAGCATAGCGAAACCACCTTCCCGTAGGGGCCGGATATGTCCGGCCCGGTCGTGTAAAATTACGTGGGCGTTTGCGGGTAAGCCGCGGGCCGGGCATGCCCGGCCCCTACCGATTCTCGTCCGGCGCAAACTCCAAAATATCCCCCGGCTGGCAGTCCAGCGCCTTGCAGAGGGCTTCCAACGTCGAGAACCGCACGGCCTTGGCCTTGTTGTTTTTCAAAATCGACAAATTTGCCGGGGTGATGCCGATCTCCTCAGCCAGCTCGCCCGCACCTTTGTGACGACGGGCCATCATTACATCCAGATTGACCACGATAGGCATAGCACCGCCCCCTTAAATCGTCAGATCCAGCTCGTCCTTCATGCGGACGGCCTGTTCAAAAGCGTTTTTCAGCACCCGGACGATGAGCGCCATAAACGCCGCTGCCACGCCCAAAAACGCAAACGGAAGGTAGATGCCCACCCCCGCAGGCAGGCAGAGCACCGCTGCGCCCACGCAGCACCAGCTGATGCGCCGCAGCGCTGTGACGTTGGCGGGCACAAAAATCTGCCCGGCCTCGATGCGGCGCAGGAATTTGTACAGGCTGAACAGCATCCCGAACGCCAGCACCGCGCACAGGTAGCCCAACACCAGCAACACCGGCCCTGTGCGCGGCGGCAGCGCGTGGGCCGTGACCATCCAGCGGGTCAGCCATGGGCCGGATATTGTCATAATGGCGCTGCCCAAAATGGCCGCCGCCACGACCACCCGGGTCAGCGTGATACTTTTGCGGTCGTTCCAATGGTAGTTCATAGCTAGCTCTCCTGTTGCTGCAAATGGTTGTTATTGTAGGGGCGGATGCAGGCATCGCCCCCTGCAACGTGGGCGGTCCCCGCTTTCATTGTTTGCAGTATACCACGGCGCATATCGTTTTGCAAGTATTTTTTATCGTTTTTCGATAATTTTGTAAAACCTGCAAGATTCATTTGCGTATTGACACAAAATGTTGTATCATAGCTGTGTATCGAAACAAAAAAGAGGGGTGCACCGCATGAAATTACCCTTTTGCCGGGCCGCGCTGCTGGCTGCAGCGCTGGGCGTCTGCCTGGTGGGCTGCAAGCCCGCTGCCACCGATGATCCTTCTGCCTCCGCCACAGCCGAGACAGCCGAGGCCGCTGCCACGCTGACGCCCACGGCCGCGACGACCGCACAGCCTGTCGCCGCCGAAATCGGGACCGTGCTGCCCGCCACCGAGGACGCAGGCCGCAGCTACCTGGACGAGACGCTGTTTATCGGCGACTCAAACACCGTGCGCTACACGATGTACGCCGACGAAACCGGCACGGCCTTTGCATCGGTGGACAACAGCATCGGTGTCGTCAGCATGGGCGCTGGTGCTATTACCACGCTGAAATGTGAAAAATTCAAGGGTTCCTCCACAATGTACACCGTGCCGGAGGCCGTGGCGATGCTCAAACCCCAGCGCATCATCATCTGCTACGGCACCAACAACCTGGGCGGCTCATCCACCGACGCGACCAGCTACATCAAGACCTATTTGCAGGGCTTGCAGACCATCCAGACTGCGTGGCCCTACTGCGATATCATCGTCAGTGCCATCCCGCCGCTGGACAAACAGCGCGAGAACACCAACCTGACCATGACCCAGGTGGACGCCTACAATGCCGCGCTGGTGACGATGTGCGAGGAAAACGGCTTTAAGTTTTTGAACAGCGCCGAGGTCCTGCGCGACGACGCCACCGGCTGGGCCAAGACTGATTACACGCTGTCCGACGGCGTGCATCTGTCAAAAACCGCCGTTACAGCGTACTTTGACTATGTGCGCACCCACGCCTATATCACCGAGGACCGCCGCCCGCAGCCGTTGGGGTCCATTCCCCAGCCCGACGGCGTCCCTGCGAATCTTATCACCAGCGACCCGATAGCCGTGCGCGGCGCGAAGGTCCCGCTGGAATTTGTCGCCACAAACGGCGGCAAGGTCAGCGGCTCCACCAGCCAGCTGGTCAAGAAGGGCGGCACCGCCAGCGCCGTGACCGCCGTGGCCGACGAGGGCTTTGTCTTTGCGGGCTGGACGGCCAGCTCCGGCGGCAGTTACAGCAGCGCGACCATCAGCTTTACGATGCCCCAGAACGCCGACGCGGGCGGCGTGGTGCTGACGGCGCACTTCAAGGCCGACGCCCACGAGCACGAGTATGTTGAGGTCGAGGGCACCAAGACTGCCGCCACCTGCCTGAAGGCCGGGTCCGCCAAGTACAAGTGCAAAATCTGCGGCGAGGTCATTGAGAAGGACATCAAGCCGCTGGGCCACGACTGGGATGACGGGGTGCAGAAGGGCGCAGAAATCATCTATACCTGCAAGCGCGAGGGCTGCGGCGAGACGAAGGTCGAGGCCGCCAAGGCCACGCCGACGCCGTCCCCCTCCCCTACGCCGGTCGTGACGGCGGCACCAACGGCGGTGCCGACCCAAGCGCCGACACCGGTGCCAACGGCAGTACCCACCGCTGCGCCGACCGCCGTGCCCGCCACACCCGAGCCAACGGCAGTGCCGACACCGACACCGGAACCGCACACCCATGATTTCCAGCTGATCAGTGACACCGCCACCTGCACGGCAGGCGGCACAAAAACCTACCGATGCAGCTGCGGCGAGACAAAAACGGAGGAATCTGCCGCACTGGGGCACACCCCCGCCCAACAAGCCGACGGCAGTGTTGTGTGCTCCCGCTGCAACGCGGTTTTGCAGGCCGCACCTGCGCCAGAACCAGTTACACCGAGTGAACCAACAACGGAAAGTGACACCCCCACCGAGTAACCACCATGTAAGGACCGGGCATGCCCGGTCCCTACAAATCTAATTAAAAGAGGTCCCCCATGTCTGAAACTACCACCCCGCAGCGCCCGAAAAACGGGGCGCTGATACGCCGTTTCCTTCCGTATATGGTCAAATACCGCGGCGTGCTGGCGTTTGATCTGTTCTGCGCCGCGCTGACAACGCTCTGCGATATCGCGCTGCCCACCATCATGCGCAACCTGACAAATACCGTCAGCGCTGCGGCCCTTACCGTGGACGCCGTGCTGAAAATGGCGGCGCTCTACTTTGTACTGCGTGTCATCGACGGCGCGGCCAGCTACTTTATGTCCGGCATCGGCCACATCATGGGCGTACATATCGAGACGGATATGCGCCGCGACGCCTTTGACCACCTGCTGCGGCTGGACCACACTTACTACAATAACACGAAGGTCGGCCAGATTATGGGCCGCATCACCAACGATCTGTTTGACGTGACCGAGTTTGCCCACCACTGCCCCGAGGAATTTTTCATTGCGGGCATAAAGATCGTGGCATCGTTCGTTATCCTCTGCCAGGCCAGTGTGCCGCTGACGCTGGTGGTGTTTGCCTGTGTGCCGCTGATGGGCGTTGTGTCGGTCAAACTCAACCACAAACTGCGGGAGCGGTTCCGCCAGCAGCGATTCCAGATTGGTGAACTGAACGCCACGATTGAGGACAGCCTGCTGGGCCAGCGAGTCGTCAAGGCGTTTGCGGCGGAAGATTTGGAGCGTGAAAAGTTTGAGCAGGGCAACCGCGATTTTGAGAACATCAAGACGCTGGGCTACCATGCCATGGCCGCGTTCAACACGTCCACCCGCCTTTTTGACGGCCTGATGTACTTTGTGGTCATCCTGGCGGGCGGTCTGTCCCTTGTGTATGGGGCCATCAGCGCGGGCGATCTGGTTGCCTACGTGCTGTACGTGTCCACGCTGATCGCCACGATCCGCCGCATCGTCGAATTTGCCGAGCAGTTCCAGCGCGGCATGACCGGCATCGAGCGCTTTGCGGAAATCATGGACACTCCCATCGCGATTGCCGACGCCCCCAACGCGAAGGACTTGGAAGTCAAAGAGGGCGGCATCGACTTTGACGATGTGAGCTTTGAGTACCCCGACGACCACAATAAAGTGCTGCGCCACGTGGATCTGCACATCCTCCCGGGCGAGAATGTCGCGCTGGTCGGGCCGTCCGGCGGCGGCAAAACGACGCTGTGCAACCTGATTCCCCGCTTCTACGATGTGACTGGCGGCATCATCCGCATTGACGGCCAGGATGTGCGCAGCGTAACGCTGCACAGTCTGCGCAGTGCCATCGGCGTGGTGCAGCAGGACGTGTATCTTTTCAGCGGCACAGTGGCGGAGAATATCGCCTACGGCCGTCCGGGCGCGACCCGCGCCGAAATTGAGGAAGCTGCCCGCCTGGCTGGGGCTGACGCCTTTGTCCGCGCCTTGAAGGACGGCTATGACACCTATGTCGGTGAGCGCGGTGTCAAGCTCTCCGGCGGGCAGAAGCAGCGCCTCGCCATTGCCCGCGTATTTTTGAAGAACCCGCGCATTCTGCTGTTGGACGAGGCCACGAGCGCCCTGGACAACGAGAGCGAGATTTTGGTCGGCCAGAGCTTGGACAAACTGGCGAAGGGCCGCACAACGCTGACGATTGCCCACCGCCTGACGACCATCAAGAACGCCGACCGCATCCTCGTTTTGGGCAAGGACGGCATTGAGGAAGAAGGCAGCCATGAAGAGTTGCTGGCGAAGCAGGGCGTATATTATAGGTTGTGGAATGGACTGGTGAGCGGGGAAACCTTGTAAAACGGCTTTTCCCTTGGGGGAGAAGCTGCTCGCGAAGCGGGCTGATGAGGGGAGATTTACCCCCGCCGCCCCTTACCGGGCAATCATGGCAAGTCCGCCCCTCATCCGGCCTTCGGCCACCTTCCCCCATCGGGGGAAGGCTTTTTTATTTGCTCCATCATCCTCTTCATATTCAAGCAGAACGTCATCAAATTCGACACCACCATCACCCCCAGGAACCCCATCATGCCATATTTCGGCACAACAAACCAGATGGCTGTGATGCGCAATATCGAGTCCAGCAGCGAATAGCGGAACGTCGCCAGCTGCTCCCCCAGGCCCTTCAGCACGCCGTCCACCATGCTTTCCAGGTACATGAACGGCGCGACAAAGCCTAAAATCTGCACATACCGCCCGACCTCGGCGTCGCGGTAGACGAACTGCGCCAGCGGCGCACCGAACACCACAAATCCGGCCCCTGCCGCCAGCGAAAATGCGCCGGTCATACGCAGCATCGTGAAAATCAAGCGGCGCATGGCGGCGGTGTCTCCCTTGGTGTGGGCGCGGGTGATTTCCGGCATCAGCAGGCCGGACAGCGCCCCCAGCACCGAAAACGGAAAGAACAGCAGCGGCAGCGCCATCCCTTTCAGGCTGCCGTACTGGGCCACGGCCTCGGTGCGGCTGCCGGTGTAGAGCGTCAGCGTGTAGGGAATCAGACTGCTCTCGGCAGCCTGCAGGGCGCTGGCCAACAGGCGGCTGCCCTCGACCGGCCAAAGAATATCGTAGAGTTCCTTGCGGGTGTAGGGGTGCAGCGGGGCGCCTGGACGGGGCACAAATTCCGGCGTGCGGGCGGCAAACGCCAGCATGACGCCGCAGGAAACGCCCTCGCTGACCGTGTTGCCCAGCAGCACGGCGGCGCAGCCGTACCCCGCGCCCCACTGGGCCAGCGCCCGCAGCCCCGCCACGGCAACAGCCATCCGCACCAGCTGCTCGATGAGCTGCGCTGTGATATTGGGCTGCACCCGCCGCGCAGCCAAAAAGCACCCCCGCACCGCTCCGGACACCGCCATAAACGGCAGGCTGGGGGCCAAAATCAGCAGCGCGGCCTCGGCGCGGATATCGTGCAGCAGGTACCGTGCGCACGGCCCGGCCAGCACGGCCTGCGCCACCATGGCTGTTGTGCCGAAGCCCAGTGCCGTGAAGCACAACCCACGCAGTGTCTCAGCCATGCCGCTGCCCCGAGCCAGGCTTTGGGCCGCCAGCCGCGCCGACGCCACGTTGATGCCCGCCGTGGCGAAGGACACAAACACCATGTACAGCGCCAGAATCAGCTGGTACAGGCCCATGCCCTCGCCGCCCAGGTAGGCTGCCAGCACGACCCGGAACCCCATGCCCAGCGCCCGCAGCACCAGCCCCGACCCGGTGAGCAGCGCCGCGTTTTGCAGATAGGTCTTGCGTTTGCTCATACGCCGCCCCCTTCCCCTGCTGATGGGTATGCGGGGAAATCGGTCGGTATGACTTGCAGATTATCTGTTTGCTGTGCTAAGATATACGTAGGGCGGGGTGAGGTCAGGCCGCCATGCAACCTCAAATAAAATGGGAGATTTTTACCATGAATCAAGCCACTACCATTGCCGCATACTTGCGGGAAAAATTACCGTTCGCCCCGGATATTGCCCTTGTGCTGGGGTCGGGCCTGGGCGGGCTGGCAGAACAAATTGAAAATGCCGTCATCATCCCCTACCGCAGCGTGCCGGGGTTCCCTGTGTCCAGTGCGCCGGGGCACGCCGGGCAGTTTGTGGCCGGGCAGCTGGCGGGCAAAAACGTCCTGTGTATGCAGGGGCGGTTCCACTATTATGAGGGCCACAACATGGCCGCCATTGCCCTGCCTGTACGGGTGTTCAAGGCACTGGGCTGCCGTGCGCTGGTGCTGACCAACGCGGCTGGCGGCGTGAACTGGGATTTCAATGTCGGCGACATCATGCTCATCACCGACCACATCAACTTTATGGGCGCGAACCCCCTGCGCGGCACAAACGATGACAGCATCGGTCCGCGCTTTTGCGATATGACCCACACCTACACGCCGGAATTGCAGGAAAAAGCGCTTGCCGTTGCCAAAAAACAGAACATCCTGCTGCAAAAGGGCGTCTACCTCGGCTACATGGGGCCGAGCTTTGAGACCCCCGCCGAGATCCGCGCGTTTCGCGTTTTGGGTGCGGACGCCGTGGGCATGAGCACCGTGCCCGAGGCCATCGCCGCCAGCCACTGCGGTCTGCCGGTGGTAGCACTGAGCCTGATTACCAACATGGCCGCCGGGATGGCGGGCAAGCGGCTGGACGGGGCCGAGGTCATCGAGATTGCCGACCGGCGCGGTCCGGTGTTCCAGAAGTTGGTCAAGGGAATCGTGGAAGTGTTATAAAATCATGCCAAGTCGCTTTTAAATTTGTGAGTGTTCTTGCATTCCGGCGCGATTTTTGGTAAACTGAAGAAAGAGCAATTTTTAAAGGAGCAAACATACCATGAGCGAATGTACCCACGATTGCAGCAGCTGCAGTGCCAGCTGTGACCACCGCGCACCGCAGCATGAGCCGCCGCACGAGCGCAGCCGTATCCAAAAAGTGATCGGCGTCGTTTCCGGCAAGGGCGGCGTCGGCAAAAGCATGACCAGCGCAATGCTGGCCGTCTCGATGCGCCGCCTCGGCTTCAAGGCCGGCGTGCTGGACGCTGACATCACCGGTCCTTCCATCCCCCGCCTGTTCGGCGTCAAGGGCCCCGCCACCGGCGACGGCACCAGCATCAATCCGGTTTGCAGCCGCACCGGCGTAGAAATTATGAGCATCAACCTTCTGCTCGACGACCCCGAGGCCCCCGTTGTCTGGCGCGGCCCCGTCATTGCGGGCGCTGTCAAGCAGTTCTGGCAGGAGGTTGTGTGGGACGTTGACTTTCTCTTCGTCGATATGCCCCCGGGAACCGGCGATGTGCCGCTGACCGTCTTCCAGACGCTGCCAGTGGACGGCATCGTCATCGTGTCCAGCCCGCAGGAACTGGTCGGCATGATCGTCGGCAAAGCCGTCCAGATGGCCCAGATGATGCACGTGCCCATCCTCGGCTTGGTCGAGAACATGAGCTACGCCGTCTGCCCCGACTGCGGCAAGCATATCAACGTGTTTGGCGACAGCCATGTGGACGAGATTGCCGACAAGTACAAGCTGCCGGTGCTGGCGAAAATGCCCATCGATCCCGAGCTTGCTAAGGAGGCCGACGCGGGCATGATCGAGGTCTTTGCGGGTGATTACCTCGACAATGCAGCCCGGACCGTGGCAAAGCTGCTGAAGAAGTAAAACGCTGCGGCGTTAACTTTTGAGGAGGTACCTACTTATGAAAAAGTTCTTTGAAGAGTTCAAGGCCTTCGCCCTGAAGGGCAACATGATGGATATGGCCATCGGTGTTATCATCGGCGGTGCGTTCTCCACGCTGGTCACTTCCCTGACCGACAACCTCATCAGCCCCATCCTGGGCATTTTGGGCAAGGTGAACTTTGACGCCATGATGTGGGACGTTTTCGGCGATGGCAAGCTGGTTTTTAAGTATGGTGCCTTTATCACGGCTGTCATCAACTTCCTGATCATGGCTTTTGTGCTGTTCTGCATCGTCAAAGCCATGAACAAACTGATGGAGATGGGCAAGCACGAGGAAGCCGCCCCCGCTGAGCCGGAGGCCCCCGCCGCCCCCACGCAGGAAGAGCTGCTGGCCGACATCCTTGCTGAGCTGAAAAAGCAGAACGAGGAAAAAACGGCGTAATTTTCGCTTTATTACCAACAACAGCGCAGAGCCAGTGCAGCCCTGCGCTGTTGTGTTTTTTAGAGAATAGTAAACCAGCTGCCGGAGTAGAGACTTCCTTGTCAAAGGGAGTCTTTCTTGTCGCTCGCAGCTTAATTTTATTAAGTTTAAACTTCGATAATGAAATTTTCAAACGTTTTGCGCTTAATTTCTGTAAAATCTTCTGTTTTAGGATTGTAAAGCGCCTGGTTCTATGGTATGATGCAGACAAGAACAAAGACGTTCCCACAAGGGGCTTATGCGCCCCTTCGGGGACGTCTTTTTTGTTACCCCAAAGGCCGCAGCGTTATGTGCGTAGCTGCGTTGCTTTTGTACTGGGAAAGGAGCAGACAAGGCATGGAAAACTTTACCGAGCGCAGCACCCCCGCCGGGCTGTACAGCCCGCAGTTTGAGCATGACAACTGCGGCATTGGTGCCGTGGTGGATATCAAGGGGCGCAAGAGCCACAAAACCATTGATGATGCACTGCAAATCGTGGAGCATCTCGAACACCGCGCAGGCAAGGACGCCGAGGGCAAGACCGGCGACGGCGTCGGTATCTTAACGCAGATCAGCGACAAATTTTTCCAGAAAGCGGCGGCCGAGCTGGGCCTGGAAATCGGCAAAGAGCGGGAATACGGCATTGGTATGTTCTTTTTCCCGCAGGATGAACTCAAGCGCAACCAAGCCAAAAAGTTGTTTGAGATCGTCTGCAAAAAAGAGGGGCTTCCCTTCTTAGGCTGGCGCGAGGTCCCCACCTGCCCCGAGGTGCTGGGCCACAAGGCCATTGCCTGTATGCCTAGCATCTGGCAGGGCTTTGTGGGCAAGCCGCAGCGCGTAGAGGCGGGCATTGCCTTTGACCGCCGCCTGTATGTCGCCCGCCGCGTGTTTGAGCAGTCCAGCCCCGACACCTACGTTTGCAGCCTGTCCAGCCGGACCATCGTATATAAAGGTATGTTCCTCGTCAAGGAGCTGCGCCTGTTCTATCCCGACTTGCAGGATACCGACTACGAGTCCGCCATCGGTATGGTACACAGCCGCTTCTCCACCAACACCGCCCCCAGCTGGAACCGCGCCCACCCCAACCGCTTTATCCTGCACAACGGCGAGATCAACACCATCCGCGGCAACGTGGACACGATGCTGGCCCGCGAGGAGACCATCGGCTCCAACTACTTAAAGGACGATATGACGAAGGTTCTTCCCATCGTCAACCAGGGAGGCTCTGACTCTGCCCAGCTGGACAACACCCTGGAATTTATGGTCATGAACGGCATGGATCTGCCGCTGGCCGTCATGGTGACCATCCCCGAGCCGTGGGACAACAACAAATCCATGGACCCGAAGAAGCGTGATTTCTACCAGTATTACGCCACGATGCTGGAGCCGTGGGACGGCCCCGCCAGCATCCTGTTCAGCGACGGCGACGTCATGGGCGCGGTGCTGGACCGTAACGGCCTGCGTCCCAGCCGGTACTACATCACGAAGGACGGCCGCCTGATTTTGTCCAGCGAGGTCGGCGTGCTGGATATCCCTGCTGACGAGGTCGTGCGCAAGGACCGCCTGCGCCCCGGCAAGATGCTGTTGGTGGACACCGTCAAGGGCGAGCTGGTGGACGACGAAAAGCTGAAGGCCGACTACGCCAGCCGCCAACCCTACGGCGAGTGGCTGGACCGCAACCTGGTTCCGCTGTCCGGCCTGAAGGTGCCCAACAAGAGGGTGCCCAGCTACACGAAAGACCAGCTCGTCCAGCTGCAAAAGGCCTTCGGCTACCGGTATGAGGACGTATCTACGATCATTCTGCCGATGGCGAAGAACGGCGGCGAGCCTGCCGGGGCCATGGGCAGCGATACCCCGCTGGCCGTTTTGAGCCACACGCGCCCGAGTTTGAGCGAGTACTTCAAGCAGATGTTCGCCCAGGTCACGAACCCGCCCATCGATGCCCTGCGCGAGAAGATCGTCACTTCCACCACCGTGTATGTCGGTGCCCAGGGCAATTTGCTGGAAGAGGACGCCGACAACTGCAAGGTGCTGAAAATCGAGAACCCGATTCTGACCGAGACTGATCTGCTCAAAATCAAGGCGATGGATGTGCCCGGCTTCAAGGTCGTAACGCTGTCTATCTGCTACTACAAGAACACTGACCTGGAAAAGGCCATTGACCGCCTGTTTGTAGATGTGGACCGCGCCTACCGCGACGGCGCCAACATCCTGATTTTGTCCGACCGCGACATTGACGAGTACCACGTCGCCATCCCCAGCCTTTTGGCTGTGGGCGCAGTCAGCAAGTACCTGGTCCGCACCCGCAAGCGCACGGCTATGGCGCTGATTCTGGAAAGTGGCGAGCCGCGCCTGGTGCATGACTTTGCAACGCTCTTGGGCTACGGCGCAGCGGCCATCAACCCGTACCTGGCGCAGGAGACCATCGGCGGGCTGATTTCCGACGGCCTGCTCGACAAAGATTACTATGCCGCCGTCGAGGATTACAACAAGGCCGTCCTCGCGGGCATTGTCAAAATCGCGTCCAAGATGGGCATTTCCACCATCCAGTCCTACGCGGGCAGCCAGATTTTTGAAGCGCTGGGCATCTCAAAAGAGGTCGTGGACAAATACTTTACGAACACTGTCTCCCGCGTGGGCGGCATCACGATCCAGGATATCCAGAAGGATCTGGAAGCCCGCCATCAGGAAGCCTTTGACCCCCTGGGCCTGGATATCAACCGCGAACTGCCCAGCCTGGGTGCACACAAGTTCCGCGGCGGCCCCGCAGCCGAGCAGCATCTCTACAACCCGCAGACCATCCACCTGCTGCAGCAGGCCTGCTGGACCGGCAATTACGACACGTTCAAGCAGTACACCGCAGCTGCCGCCAATGAGAACGGTGACGCCATGCACCTGCGCAGCCTGCTGGATTTCAACTACCCCGAACAGGGCGTGCCCCTGGACGAGGTCGAGAGCGTCGATTCCATCGTGAAGCGCTTCAAGACCGCCGCCATGAGCTACGGTGCACTGTCTGAGGAAGCCCACGAATGCATGGCCATCGCTATGAACCGCCTGGGCGGTAAATCCAACACCGGCGAGGGCGGCGAGGCCGAGGACCGCTTCGGTACCGAGCGCAACTCCGCCATCAAGCAGGTAGCGTCCGCCCGCTTCGGCGTGACGAGCAAGTATCTCGTCTCCGCCAGCGAAATCCAAATCAAGATGGCCCAGGGTGCGAAGCCCGGCGAAGGCGGCCAGCTGCCCGGCGGCAAAGTCTACCCCTGGGTCGCTAAGACCCGCAACTCTACCACTGGTGTGGGCCTTATCTCTCCCCCGCCGCACCACGATATCTATTCCATTGAGGATCTGGCCCAGCTGATTTACGATCTGAAGTGCTCCAACCGCAAGGCCGCTATCAATGTCAAGCTGGTCAGCGAGGCCGGTGTCGGCACGATCGCCGCAGGCGTTGCCAAGGCAGGCGCGGAGGTCATCCTGATTTCCGGCTTTGACGGCGGCACCGGCGCAGCGCCCCGCAACTCCATTCACAACGCAGGCTTGCCCTGGGAGCTGGGCATTGCCGAAGCGCACCAGTGCCTCATCATGAACGGCCTGCGCAGCCGCGTCCGCATCGAGGCCGACAGCAAGCTGATGAGCGGCCGCGACGTTGCCATCGCTGCTCTGCTGGGCGCCGAGGAATTTGGTTTCGGCACCGGGCCGCTGGTGGCCATGGGTTGCGTCATGATGCGCGTCTGCAATCTGGACACCTGCCCCATGGGCATCTGCACCCAGAACCCCGAGCTGCGCAAGCGCTTCAAGGGCAAGCCCGAGTACATCATGAACTTCATGCGCTTCATGGCCGAGGATCTGCGTGAGTATATGGCAAAGCTCGGCGTGCGCACCGTTGATGAACTCGTCGGCCGCACCGACCTGTTGAAGGTCAAGGCCGCGCCCGCAGGTTCCCGCGCCAGCGAGATGGATCTTTCGGCCCTCTTGCAGAACCCCTTGGTCGAGAACTCCAACGTACATTTCAACGCGAAGGATGTCTACAACTTCCAGCTGGAAAAGACGCCCGACATGAAGGTGCTGATGAAGAAGTTCAAGAAGAATTTCGATTCCGCCGAGCCGAAGCCCAGCACCGTTACGCTGGATGTCGGCAACACCGACCGCGCCTTCGGCACGATCTTCGGCAGTGAAATCACCGCCAAGTTCGGCAACACCTTACCGGAAGATACCTTCCATGTCGTCTGCCACGGCTACGGCGGCCAGAGCTTTGGCGCGTTCATCCCCCGGGGCCTGACGCTGGAACTGGTCGGCGATGCCAATGATTACCTTGGCAAAGGCCTGTCCGGCGGCAAGCTCGTCGTCTACCCGCCGAAGGATGCCGCCTTTGACCGCAGCGAGAACATTGTCATCGGCAACGTGGCGCTCTACGGCGCAACCGGCGGCAAGGCGTTCATCAACGGCGTTGCAGGCGAGCGTTTCTGCGTGCGCAATTCCGGCGGCGTGGCCGTCGTTGAGGGCGTGGGCGACCACGGCTGCGAGTACATGACCGGCGGCACGGTGGTCGTGCTTGGCAAGACCGGCAAAAACTTTGCAGCCGGCATGAGCGGCGGCATTGCCTATGTCCTCGATGAGGACTGGGACTTCTACCAGCGCGTCAACAAAGACATGGTAAGCCTGGAGCCCGTTGAGCATAAGTACGATGTATCGCTGTTAAAAGACCTGATCCGTGAGCACGTCGAACTGACCGGGTCGTCGCGCGGCAAGGAAATCCTCGACAACTTCGGCGAGTATCTGCCCAAGTTCAAGAAGGTCCTGCCCCACGACTACGACAAGATGCTGCGCCTGATTGCCCAGATGGAAGAGAAGGGCGAGGACAGCGAGCAGGCCCAAATCGAGGCGTTCTACGCCATGAAAAGCGCAAAGTAAGGGAGGCAGAGTATCATGGGCAAACCGACAGGATTTATCGAGATCGCGCGGCAGACCAGTTTAGAGCTGCCGCCCGAGGAGCGCATCCAGAATTTTAACGAGTTTCACGTCCCGCTGCATACCGACGAGCAGCAGGCCCAGGGCGCACGCTGCATGGACTGCGGCGTCCCCTTCTGCCAAAGCGGCGTCCAGCTGGGCGGTATGTTCAGCGGCTGCCCGTTGAATAATCTGATCCCCGAGTGGAACGACCTGGTCTACCAGGGCAAGTGGGATCTGGCCGTACACCGCCTGATTGCCACGAACCGCTACCCAGAGTTCACCAGCCGGGTCTGCCCCGCCCTGTGCGAAGCCGCCTGCACCTGCGGCAATGTCACCGGCGACCCGGTCACGGTCAAGGAGAACGAGCGTGCCATCGTGGAATACGGCTACGAGAGCGGCGCGATCCATGCTGTGCCGCCCCCGGCCCGCACCGGCAAGACCGTGGCGGTCATTGGCGCAGGGCCGGCGGGACTGTCCGTGGCGGATCTTTTGAACAAGCGCGGCCACCGCGTGACCATTTACGAGCGCGAGGACCGCGCGGGCGGCCTGCTGATGTACGGCATCCCAAACATGAAGCTGGAAAAGTGGGTCATTGACCGCCGCGTAAAGATTTTGCAGGACGAGGGCATAGAGTTTATCTTTAATGCCGATGTTGGCAGCACCGTCAGCGCCGACGAACTGAAAGCCCGCTATGACGCCGTAGTGCTCTGCTGCGGTGCAAAGAAAGCCCGCGACATCACCGCGACGGGCCGCGACGCCCAGGGCATCTACTTTGCCGTGGATTACCTGACCAGCGTGACCCGCAGTTTGCTGGATTCGAACTTTTCCGACGGCAAGGCTGTGAATGCCGCAGGCAAGAAGGTACTGGTCATTGGCGGCGGCGACACCGGCAACGACTGTGTGGGCACGGCCATTCGCCAGGGCTGCGAGAGCGTCATGCAGTTAGAAATGATGCCTTGCCCGCCCGCCGCCCGCGCCCCCGGCAACGATTGGCCGGAGTGGCCCCGCGTGCTGAAAACCGACTACGGCCAGCAGGAGGCCATCGCCAGGTTTGGCAGTGATCCCCGCGTCTACCAGACAACGGTCAAAGAGTTCTACAAGAACGAGGTCGGGCAGGTCTGCGGTGCGCTGATCGCCAAGCTGAAAAGTGAGGTCGTCGATGGCCGACGCCAGATGGTGCCCACCGGCGAGGAGTTCACCGTAGACTGCGATCTGGTCTTGATTGCCGCGGGCTTTACCGGGTGTGAAGCGTATGTGGCGGATGCGTTCGGCGTTGAGCTGACGAAGCGCGGCACCGTGGCCGATGTGAAGTACGCCACCACCGACCCGAAGGTGTTTGCCTGCGGCGATATGCGCCGCGGTCAGAGCCTGGTCGTGTGGGCGCTGCGCGAGGGCCGCGACACCGCCGCCGTGGTGGATGAAAAATTGATGGGGTATACAAACCTGTGATAGCGCTTGGCATGTCCGGCCCTCTACTTTCCCGGAAACGCACACTGCCTTAAAGCCGCGGGCCGCACATGTGCGGCCCCTGCAAAGCAGCCTCCGCAACGTATCGGCCTTTCGGTACGCTGCGGGGGCTTTTTTCTTGCAATTTCCCGCCCTATCCCCTATACTATAACCACCTCCTGCCACGATTTTTAACATTTTCCCCACCACCCTGTAAAACTATGTTGGTGTTCATTTTCTCCTGTTTTTGCTATACTTGTTAAAAATCATAGCAAAGGTGTGACAAATATGAGAAAGCACTATCTCGACAACATCCGCTGGGCAACTGTGCTGCTGGTGGTTTTGTACCACGCCATTTTTATGTACAATCATGTCGTGACGGCGGGTGTCGTGGGGCCGGTGACGGACTGCCGCTGGCAGGACGCGCTGCAATATCTGCTGTACCCATGGTTCATGGTCGTGCTGTTTCTGGTCAGCGGTGCGTCGGCGCGGTACGCGCTGGACAGCCGCAGCGGCAAGGTGTTTTTTGCCGAGCGCACGCGGAAATTGCTGGTCCCTTCCACGCTGGGACTGCTGGTGCTGGGCTGGGCGCAGGGGTATTTCAACATGGCGTTCAGCCATGCGTTTGAAAATATCCCCTCCGGGGTGCCCGCACCGGTGCTCTATTTGATCCTGACGGTATCGGGTATTGGCGTCCTCTGGACCTGCCATGTGCTGTGGGTCTGTGCCCTGGTACTGCTGGCCGTGCGCCGCATCGAGTGCGGGCGGCTGCTGGCAAAATGCGCGTCGCTCCCCTGCTGGGCCGTCGCAGCGCTGGGTGTGGCCGCCTGGGTGTCGGCCCAGGTGCTGAACCCGCCCATCATCCAGGTGTATCGGTTCGGCATCTACATTTTCAGCTATCTGGCTGGGTACTACGTCTTTTCGCAGCCGCAGGTCATGGACGCGCTGGCCCGCCGGGCACCGATTTTGTGCGCCGTGGCCGCCGCGCTGGGGCCGTTTTACCTCTGGCACAGTTGGGGCAAGAACTACGCCGTGGCTCCCAACGTGAATAGCCCCCTGGCCATCGCCTACGGCTGGGCGGCCTGCCTGGCTGTCTTTGGCGGCATGAAGCGCTGGGGCGACCGCACCGGGCCTGTGGCCGCGTTCCTGGCGCGGCACAGTTTTGGGCTGTACGTCTGCCACTATCTGGCGCTGTCGGCGGCGGCCTATGGGCTGGTGTGCTGCCTGCGCTGGCGCGGCGCGGTGGTGTACCTGCTGTCCGCCGTAGCTGCCTACGGCGGCGGGCTGGCGCTGTATGCCGTGCTGCGCCATGTGCCGGTGGTGCGGTACTGTGTTTTCGGCATTAAAAAGGAGAAGCCTCATGTTTTGTGATAACCTTGTCTCCCTGCGCAAATTGCACGATCTATCGCAGGAAGAACTAGCTGACCGCCTGCAGGTCAGCCGCCAGACGCTCTCGAAATACGAGACCGGGGAAAGCCTGCCCGACATTGAGCGCTGCAAGCAGCTGGCGGAAATTTTCGGCGTCTCGCTGGACGATCTCGTCAACTATGACACCGCCGCTACCGGGCTGAACGTACCGCCCAAGGGCAGGCACGCCTTTGGGCTAGTCACGGTCAGCGATAAAGGGCAGATCGTAATACCGGCGAAGGCACGCAAGATTTTCAACATCCAGCCCGGCGATAAGCTCATTGTCCTGGGCGACGAATCCCAGGGCCTGGCCCTGTTGAGCGAGAGAGACTTTTTGGCGATGGTACAGCAAATGCGAAAGGATTGACCCATGAAAATGTACGAAGTCACCACCCAATCAAGGAATACGTCCCCCAGGCCTTGCAGAGCGCCGCTCATTTGATCGTGGCCGAGGACGCCCCCTACAACCTAGTACAAAAATGCACCTGCCCACACGGACAGGTGCATTTTTATATCGTATTATCGTTCACATTTCCAGAAATGACAACTGTATGGCTCCAATGTGCTGCCGCCGCCAAAATCGTGATCGACCCCGGTGATGAGGTCCACCGCGCGGCCGCAGCCTGCGTCAAAGTGGGCGTCAAACGGATTGCCGTCCGCATTGATGGCTACCAGCACCCGCTCACCGTCGGCATAGCGTTCAAAAATCAGCTGCTTCGGCTGCACCAGTACATTGCGGTAGCTGCCCCGGCACAGCGCTTTGCTGCCTGTGCGGGCATGGGCCAGCGCGGCCACCCAAGCTGTCAGGTCGTTCTCGGTGGGCTTCTCCACCGCCGGGCGCAGCGTCGGGTCGCCGTTGCGCTTGTCGCCCTCCATGCCCCACTCACTGCCGTAGTAGACCGACGGCACACCGGGCATACCGAACAGCAAACCGTAGATGGGTTTCAGGCAGTTTTTATTGGTCAGAATCGTCGCTATACGCGTTACATCGTGGTTATCCACAAAGCTCAACAGATGCTTGCCGGTATACAGGCACCACTGCTCCGCGCCAAACTGACGGTTCAGGCTGTAACTGATCTCGTGCATATTGCCGGTGTTGAAGCTGGAATACAGCCCCTTGTAGCACTCGTAGTTCGTCACGCTGTGGCAGGCGTGGTCGTTCATCCAGCGGTTGTAGTCGCCGTGCAGCGTCTCGCCCACCAGCGCGAACTCCGGCTTGATGTCGTTCGCCAGCCCGCGCAGCTCCGCCAAAAAGCCCAGATCCAGGCAGTACGCGACGTCCAGGCGCAGGCCGTCGATGCCGTAGTCCCGCACCCAGCCGCGCACGACGTCAAACAGGTAGTTTTTCACCGCTGGGTTCTGCAAGTTCAGCTTGACCAGTTCGTTGCAGCCCTCCCAGGCCTCGTACCAGAAACCGTCGTTGTAATTGGTGTTGCCGTCAAAACTGATGTGAAACCAGTCTTTGTAAGGGCTGTCCCAACGCTTTTCCTGCACGTCACGGAACGCCCAGAAGCCGCGCCCCACATGGTTGAACACGCCGTCGAACAAAATTTTGATGCCCGCCGCATGCAGCGCCGCGCAGACCTGCTTGAGGTCGTCATTCGTGCCCAGGCGGCAGTCGACCTTGTTGTAGTCGCGGGTGTCGTAGCCGTGGGCATCGCTCTCAAACAGCGGGTTGAACAGCACGCAGGTCGCGCCCAGGCGCTTGATGTGCTCCACCCAGTCCAGCACGCGCAGAATGCGGTGGTTGTCCGCCTGGGACTGGTCGCCGTCGTTTTGCAGTGGTGCGCTGCACAGCCCCAGCGGATAAATCTGGTAAATTACCGCTTCATCATACCACATTTTATGTTCCTCCTTGCATCAGAACTTCTTCTTCAGTTTTGGCTTGACCACCAGATGATAATATCGCGTCAGCGCCGCCAGCGCCCGGTCGCACAGCCAGAATGACAGATTTCCCGCGGCCAACAGCGCCACCAGCATGGCCGTTCCGTCGGCCAGCAGCTCGTCCAATACAGCAGGCCCCAGCAGCGCGAACAACAGCAAATACACCAGCACCGTGGCCGCATTGAACACCGTAAATTTTATGACCCAACGCAGTACCGTGTTTTTTAGTGTGTTGAGCTTCACGCGCAGCACCGGGTAATACCCCATGACCAGCACATAGAAAAACGCCAGCTCGGTTTCCGGCACAAACAGCACGGCCAAAATCGATACGGTCGCGTAGAGGGTCAACGCATAGCGCGGTCCGTACTCCTCCAGCACTGGGATGATAAGGAACGCCGCCAGCATCGGCGCAGCGTAGGTGCCAATCTGCAGCGCACTGCCGATGAGCAGAAGCACCACCGACAGCGCACCCAGCATCCCGCACAACGCAATTTTCTGGCTTTCCGTCTTGCGCATAGCCCCACCTCCTTGCCGATTCTTGTACATTATACCCTATTTTGTTTCACATTGCAAGAAATTGCTGGATATTTTGCACAATCCGGCGTGGGTGCGTTGGATTTTATCAGTTGTTTTTGGCAAGGTACTGGGTACTACACCATTTTATGGTGATAAGACCGGATTACCACTTTTCCCAGCAACATACAATCCGCTGTGCCGCACATTTTTGGCGATTTCACTTCAAGGCTTCCATCTGTGCAACTGTACAAAAGGTGTAACCCTGCTCCTTGAAATAGGCGATAATATCCGGCAACGCCTTAACTGTCTGGCCGGTGGCTTTGGTATCGTGCAGCAGGACAACGCAGGTGTCATGGCCGTCGGCGTCGCGGCGGATGTTGCGCAAGATCTGCGCGGCGTTGGGGTGGCTGGCAGTGGCGTCCTCAGCGCAAACGTTCCAGTCGATCCAGTGGTAGCCCTTGTCCTCGGCCTGGGCTTTCAGGGTTTTCATGATGTCGCGGCCGCCGTAGCGGTGGCTGACCGTGTTGGTGCTGCCGCCGGGAAAGCGCAGCCAGTCAATGCTTTCCACATCCACATAGGGTTCCAGCGCCTGGCGCAGGGCTTTCATATCCTGCCAAAATGCGTCGGTACTCGCGTAGATTTTGGAGTATTGATGCGTGGCGCTGTGCAGGGCGATCTGGTGTCCAGCCGCCGCAATGTCGGCCACCAGCGGCATATAGTTTTCGTTGGCGTCCTGGGCGCAGACAAAAAAGGTGGCTGGGACCTGCTCCCTATCCAAAATTTCCAGAATTGGCGTCGTGTTTTTGCTCGGCCCATCGTCGAATGTCAGGCAGACGATTTTGGGCAGCGCATTTTCCCCAGTCGCAGCGGACACCGTAAAGCAGTCGTTGGGGGTGTCCGTCTCGGCGTACTCCCGATGGTACAGCTGGTGAATGATGCCGCATAGCACCGTCAGCATGGCCGCCAACACCACCGCGGCCAGCAGCCGCCCGGTCTGTTCCTCTCGTTTTGCATCGCGCCGCATGGCAAGCCCCTCCCCTGTTTTGGTCTGGTACAAGGTATGCGGGCGCAGCGGCAAATAGACATGGGCAGCGGTGTATGGTATAATAGAGAAAACACTGTGGGAGGCCCGCCGCATGAAGCTGAAAATTACCAAATCCGACAAGAAGGCGCTGTTGGCGGCGCTGGCCGTCTGCGGGATCGGCATACTGTTTTCCATTCTCATTGTGCTAGGGGTGGACATTTACCGCAAGCACACCTACACCAGCGTGATTTCGCCGGACGCCTACCGCATTACCGACATGAAAGCGAAGGAGCACACCTCCTACTCTGTCAATGGGGACAACACCGATTACGTCTACATCATCACGGTCAAATATGAGATCGACGGAACCAGCTACACGGACACACTGCAAATTTTGCAGGGCACCCATTTTGCCACCGAGCTGCACGCGCGCTACCTGGCCGACAACGCCCCGGAAGAAGTGCTGGGCAATTTGTATTATTCCGAGAAAGACCCATCCCATATTGGGCGGTATGGGGACGATTCGCTATTCGTAGAGTAAGTAACAAAACGCGGGAAACTGCCCTTTTACTGGCAGTCTCCCGCATTTTTCTTTATTTGTTTGGAGTTCTTTTCGGCTCCTTTTCTTGCAAGAAAAGGAACAAAACTCTCGTACTTATTTCGCTCTCGCCTCGTGCATCGCGTTGATGCGCTTGCGCCAGAGGCGCGGGGCAAAGAGGGCCAGCATCGGGTAGAGCTCCAGGCGGCCCGCCAGCATATCAAAGGCCAGCAGCAACTTGACCGGGGCCGAGAAATCCGCAAAGCTGCCCATCGGGCCGACCATTTCCAGACCCGGGCCGACGTTGTTCAGGCAGGTCGCGACCGAGGTAAACGTCGTCACAATGTCAAATCCATCCAGCGAGACAAACAGCACCGACAGCGTCAGCAGCAGCATATAAATGTTGAAGTAATTGTGTACGCCGCGCAGCGTTTTCTCGTCCAGGGGCTTGCCCTCAAAGCGCACGGTGGTGATGGCGTGGCTGTGCAGCATCTTGTTCAGGTCCTGCTTGGCAGCCTTGAAAAGGATGATAACGCGCGAAACTTTCAGGCCGCCCGCCGTCGAACCCGCGCACGCACCCACAAACGTCAGAATCACGATGACGACGCGGGAGTAGGTCGGCCAGAGGTTGAAGTCTGCCGTGGCGTAGCCGGTGGTCGTGACGATGGACGCCACCTGGAAGAACGCCGTGCGCAGCGCTGTACCGACGCTGTCATACATACTGGCAATGTTGGCCGTGATGGTCAGTGTCGAGAACGCCACGATACCCAAGTAGACGCGCATTTCCTCGGACGCAAATGCCTCCTTAAAATGACGCAGCAGCAGGAAATAATAGAGGTTGAAGTTGATGCCGAACAGCAGCATGAATACGCCGATGACGACCTCAAAATAGGGGCTGTTGTACGCGCCGACGCTCAGCGCCTTGTTGCTGAATCCGCCTGTGCCCGCCGTGCCGAAGGCGTGGATGAGTGAGTCGAACAGCGGCATACCGCCCGCGCAGAGCATAATTACCTCAATGACGGTCAGCACCAGATAGATGGCATACAGAATCTTCGCACTGTCGCTCAATTTGCTGGAAATTTTCCCGCAGGTCGGGCCGGGGACCTCGGCGCGCATCAGGTGCATGGCGCGGCCGTCGGTCATGGGCAGCACGGCCATGGCGAACACCAGCACGCCCATACCGCCAATCCAGTGGGAAAAGCTGCGCCAGAACAGTGTGCCATGGCTCAGGGCCTCGACGTCGGTCAGAATCGTAGAGCCGGTCGTCGTGAAGCCGGAGACTGTCTCAAAGAGCGCATCCACAAAGGACGGTATCTCGCCGGAAATCACAAAGGGCAGCGCGCCAAAAACCGACATCAGCACCCAAACCAACGCCACGATAGCAAGGCCGTCGCGGGCGTAAATTTTTGTGTTTTTGGGCGTGCGCAGGCTCGTCACCAAGCCCAGTGCCAGCAAAATCAGCGCGGGCCACAGGAACGCGAGGATGATATTCCACTCGCCATAGATGGCGGCACACCCCATGGGAAAGAGCATGAGCACCGCTTCAATTAAGAAGATGCGCCCCAGCACAAACCCTACCATTTTATAGTTCATGGCTGTGCCCTCACTTTACCACAATATCGCGCAGCGAGTGCAGCGTCGTGTCGGTGGTGACGATGACCACGTCGTCGCCCTCCTGAAGGGCGTCGTTGCCGGAGGGAATAACCGGCTGGCCATTGCGGCGCACGATGCCCGCCACCAGCAGGCCCTTGCGCAGGATCAAATCTTTCAACGGTACACCGATGAAAGGCAGGCCCGGCGCAACGTTAAATTCCAGCGCCTCGACCCGGCCGCCCACCAGGCTGTGCAGCGTCTTGATGTTCTCGGACTCAAAGCTGTTCTGCATGGCGCGGACGTACATAGCGATGGCCTCCGACGTGACGGACGCCGTGGAAACAACGCTGTCCACCATGCCCTTGGCGGTCGCCAGCTCGGCAAAGGAGTTGCGGTTGATCTTGGCCACAACCTTGCAGGAGTTCATCTGGGAGGCGTACATGGCCAGGATGATATTCGTCTCGTCCAAGCCGGTCAGCGCCACAAAGGCGTCCATGTCGGTGATGCGTTCCTCGCTCAGCAGCTCGGCGTCGGCACCATCGCCGTGGATGACCAGCACACCGGGGAATTTTTCGCTCATCTCCTGGCAGCGAGCGGCGTTGCTGTCAATAACGGTCACGCGCTTCTGGATGTCCTGCAATTCCTTGACGAGGTAGTAGGTCATCCGGCTTGCGCCGACGATCATCACGTTGTTGGCCTTTGCTTTGAAGAGGTTCAGCTTGCGGAAGAAGGATTCCAGGTCGCGGGCCGAGGCCGTCAGGTAAATCTTATCCCCCGCCTGCAAGGTGGTCGAGCCGGTGGGGATGATGGTTTCGTTGCCGCGGGCGACAGCGCAGATCAGAATTTTTACACGGATGTTGCGGTAGAGATCGGCCAGCTGCAGGCCCACCAGCGGGTTGTTGTCGGCCAGGCGGTACTCAATCAACTCGAACCGCTGGCGGCAGAACTGCTCGCGCTTGATGGCCGTGGGAAAGCGCAGCACGCGGGCGATTTCCCGCGCGGTGGCCTTCTCTGGGTTGACGACCATCGACAGGCCCAGTTCGTCGCGCATAAAGTGCAGCTGCTTTTCGTACTCTGGGTTGCGGATACGCGCGATGGTGTGCTGGGTGCCCAGTTTTTTGGCGACCAGGCAGGCCAGAATGTTGATCTCGTCGCTGGACGTGGTGGCGATAAGCAGGTCTGCGCCGTCCTCGAAGGCTTCCTTCTGGACCTCATAGCAGCCGCCGTTGCCGGGCACTCCGCGCACATCATAGATGTTTACGATATCCTCGATCAGTTCAGGATTCTGGTCGATGACAACGATATCGTTGTTTTCCGCCGTAAGCTGGGCGGTCAGGGCACGGCCGACTTTGCCGAGGCCGACGACCACGATTCTCATACGAACGCTCCATTTCTTTTATTGCAAGGGTAGTGCATTATAAAGCCTATTATAGCAAAGCAGGCGGAAAAAGCAATAGGACATTTTCACGGATTGTACAAGGTTTTTTAAAAAAAATCGCAATTTTGTACCGCACAGGGCAGATTTTGCGTTGACAAACGGCGATTTACCTGCTATAATTAGATGCTGTGTGAAATCACACGGTTATCCTTGTCTTTTCCGTTAAAAGAGAAGGCCTAATGTCCAAAAGGAGGTGCACAGAATATGGCTAAGTACGAAACCATGATGGTTACCACCGCGAACCTCGACGAAGAGGCTTCCAACGCTCTGATCAACAAGTTCAAGAACCTGATCGCAGCGAATGGTACGATCGATTCTGTTGATGATTGGGGCAAGAAGCGTCTTGCTTACCCCATCAACGATGAGACCGAGGGTGTGTACACGGTGATCAGCTTCACCAGCGAGCCCGATTTCCCGGCTGAGCTGGATCGCGTTTTCAAGATCACTGAGGGCGTTCTTCGCAGCATGACTCTTGCTGTTGAGGAGTAAGGAGTAAACCGAAATGCTGAATGTTGTTGCAATCATGGGCCGCCTTGCGCGTGACCCGGAGCTTCGCCAGACTACGACCGGCAAAAGCGTTGCCTCGTTCCGTATCGCTTGCGACCGCGGACGCCGCGATGCCAACGGCCAGAGCCAGGCGGACTGGATCGACGTTGTCGCATGGGATCGCCAGGCAGAGTTTGTCTGCAAGTATTTCCAGAAGGGTTCTTTGATCGTGGTCGATGGTCGTTTGCAGACCCGCACCTATCAGGATAAGAACACCGGCGCCAATCGCACGGCTGTTGAGGTCGTGGCAAACAACATCAACTTTGCCGGTCCGAAATCCTCGAACCCCACATCCAACGGTGACGCCGGTTACGGCGCCCCCATGGCAGCCCCCGCACCCCGCCCCGCCGTGCAGGCCGCACCTGCGCCGAGCTATTCTGCCGGCAGCAATGACGACTTTGCACTGATCGAGGATGAGGGCGACCTGCCGTTCTAACAATCGAAAGTATCATTCTAACAAGGAGGTTTCCACAATGGCTATGGATCGTTCTTCTCGTCCGATGCATCGTGGCCGCAAGAAGGTTTGCTCCTTCTGCGTTGACCGCGTCGAGCACATCGATTACAAGGATCTGCCCCGCCTGCGCAAGTACGTGAGCGAGCGCGCTAAGATCATTCCCCGCCGTGTGACCGGTACCTGCGCTTTCCATCAGCGTGAGCTGACGGTTGCCATCAAGCGTGCCCGCTACATGGCTCTGATGCCCTACGTCAGCGACTAATTCGCCGCGTCGGCATTGCCAAAATGCACTGAAAAAGAGCAGCCTCGTGAGGAGGCTGCTCTTTTTGTTATCTTTACCTCCCTTTGGGGAAGGTGGCCCCGCAGGGCCGGATGAGGGGCAGGTTTGTCGTTATAACCTGAAAACAGGCAATAATGGAAATTTTTCCTCATCAGTCACCTTCGGTGACAGCTTCCCCCTCGGGGGAAGCCTCATTGTTTTCCTGGCTCCCGCCAGTCTGCGCCACCAGCGTGTCATCCCGCTCACCGGCGATGCTGACAATGACCGTGACATTTTCGGTGTTGATTTTCGTCCCGGCCAGGTAATCCGTCTTGGCCACACACCCGGCCGCCATCGTGCCGTCGTTGTCCACCATGACCATCTTGTACTGGATGCCCAGGGCGTCCAGCTTTTTGCTGGCATTAGCCTGGGTGAAGCCGATGATGTCCGGCATCTCCACTAAGTTCGGGCCGCTGCTGACCGTGATTTGAATGATCTGGTCGTCCATCAGCTTTTCCGTGCCCGCGGGCGGATCCTGGCTGATGACCACGCCCTGGGCCACTGTGTCCGAGCTTTGTTCTACCATGACGATGCGGTAGCCGTCGTAGGCGGTGTTGCCCTTGATATCGGTCGCGTACCGCAGGCCAACGAGGTTCGGCACCGTCGCTTTTTCGGTGCTGCTCTCTCCTGCTACCGTGGACGTCACCGTCTGCGGGGTGGATGTTGGCGTCGTGCCGTCCTTGCTGCCGCCCAGCAGGCTCCAGAGCAGCAGTACCACCAGCACAAAGATAACCACCAGCGACACACCCATAATTTTGCGGGTGCTGATCTGGTTGTCACCGCGCTCAAACATTGCGTTGGCAACGTTCGGGTCAGTCAGGGCGCTCATCAATTCGGGCACGGTCTGCATACGCTTGGCCGGATCCAGCCGCATGGCGCAGGCCAGCACCTGGGAAAACCAGGTCGGCACGCCCGCTTCCAGGCTGTGGGCGGATTCCAGGCTGTCCCGCACGCGGCGCTGGGGCGCGGCCACCGGCGTTTGCCCTGTGACCATCTTGTAGCAGACCGCCGCCAGGGCGTACACGTCTGTGTAGCGGCCGCTGAACTCGGCGGCGGAGTACTGTTCCGGCGCGGCGTAGCCGGGGTAAAGCTGGCTTTTCAGCTCGCTGCCGCCGGTGCGCAGCGCCAGCGTGCCGTAGCCGGTCAGCCGGGCCGTACCGTCGATGGGCAGCAGGATGTTGTCCGGGCAGATGCCGCGGTGGATCAGGCCCGAGCGGTGCAGCTGGGCCACGCCCTCCATGATGGGCTGTAAAAGCGTCCGCGCCTCGGCGGGGGTCAGCGTGCGGCTGCGCAGATGCAGGTAGTGGGACAGGGTCATGCCCTTCTCGCTTTCCTCCACAGCGTAGACCGTGTTGTTTTCCTCCATGACGTCCAAAATCGTGGACAGGCCGGTGGCAGGGGTCAGGTTTTTCAGATCATCGTACAGGTCCTTGAAGTCCATGCGGCTGGTCTTGAACAGGACCTCTTTTTCCTCTTTGGGCATCAGGGCACCGGCGGCGCTGCGGCCATTGCAGAGCGTGACCGGGAAATATTCCTTGATGAGGACAAAACGTTTTTCGTCGTTCAGCACGCCGCGGTAGGCCAGGCCGTCACCGTCGGCGCTCAGGTACGCGCCCACGGTGTACTTGCCGCCCAGCTGGGTGCCAAAGGGCAGTGCGCCCTCGGGATTGCGGTTTTCTAATGTGCGGCCGCAGTGAGGGCAGTCGCCGTGGTAGCCGTCATCCAGCGGCTGCAGGCAGTGCGGGCAAAGGAGTTTGGGCATAGTAACGCTCCTTTTCAATTAAAAACATGCTTATAGGGGCCGGGTATGCCCGGCCCTGAACTTTGCGGCAGCCCGAAAGCCTCGGGTCATTTCTACGCTGCGGGCCGGGCGCGCCCGGCCCCTACCATTCTGCCGTACAAAAAAAGAGAGCAAAAGTTGCCCTTCACTCTCTTTTTGCATTCTGTCATTTAGCGGTCGAGGTCTTCCTCGTTCTCCAGGGTGTGCCAGGCGTTCTGGACATCGTCATCGTCGTCCAGAGCATCCAGCAGCTTGCCCATCTGGACCAGCTGGTCGGGGTCGGTCAGCGTGGTGGTGGTGGAAGGCACCTGTGCCACGTCGGCGGAGATGAACTTGTAGCCCTTCTTCTCCAGCGCGTCGCAGACAGCGGTGAAGTTCTCGGGGCTGGTGGTGACCTCGGCGGCATCCTCGCCTGCATCGAAATCGTCAGCACCGGCGTCCAGCGCGTCCATCATCAGCTCATCGGGGTCCTTGTCCTCCAGGTCAACGACGATGACACCCTTCTGGGTGAACATAAAGCCGACACAGCCCATCTGGCCCAGGTTGCCGCCGAACTTATCAAAGTAGTGGCGCATATTGGCCGCGGTGCGGTTGCGGTTGTCGGTCAGGGTCTCAACCATAACGGCGATGCCGCCGGGGCCGTAGCCCTCGTAGGTGATTGCTTCGTACTCGGTCTTGTCGCCGCCCTCGGCGCGCTTGATGATGCGCTGGATGTTGTCGTTGGGCACGCTGTTGGCCTTGGCCTTGGCGATCAGGGCAGCCAGCTTGGAGTTGGAAGCAGGGTTGCCGCCGCCCTCCTTAACGGCAACGGCGATCTCGCGGCCGATCTTGGTGAAAACCTTGGCGCGGGCGCCATCGGTCTTTTCCTTTTTACGTTTGATGTTATTCCATTTGCTATGTCCGGACATGGAAAAATCCCCCTAATTTGTATTCACACAGGCAACGGCGTTGCAGCCGATAATTACCAGTAAATTATTATAGCACAACAGGTCGTGCTTTTCAAGAGGGGCCGCAGCGGATTATTGCAGATTCCGCAGACCCTTTGGATAATGATTTTTGATGCGGCCGCCGCTGACCTTGCCGCCACCCAGCGGAAAACCGTCCACCAGCACGGCGCACCAGCCGTTTTGCGCGGTGGCGGCGTCGATCTCCTCGCCCCGCAGCCAGGCGGCGGTGCGCGGATCGGCCAGGGTCAGCTCCTCGCGGTTCGTACACTGGGCACCATAGGCCATGAACAGCGCGTGGGCGGGCTGGAACCGCTTTTTCAGCACGCTGCCCACCAGCACGCCGCCGCGCACCACGCGCAGCTTGACGGTGTTCAGCCCCTCGCTGCCCGGTGCTGGCAGCAGCAGCCACTCCCCCGCCCCTGCCAGCGGGCGGGATGCCAGCGCCGGGAAGTAGGTCTTGGCAAAGTCGAGCCATTCCGCCGGAGCTTTCAGCGCCTTGGGCGGCTTGACTTTCGGCGGGGCGGGCGCTTCAGCGTCTGCGGCTTTTTGCAGCTTCGCCATAAAATGTCCCTCGCCGCCGTCGGCAGGCCAGATGCGGCGGGTATATTCGGCGTGGAAGTCCGGGTGGTCCGGGGCGCGGTTGCCCTCGCCCGGGCGGCCAAAACCGCAGGCCGACAGGTCACAGAGGGTGAACTCGGGGTGCTTTGCAAGAAAGTTTGCAATCTGCCCTTCATCCTCATCCGGGGCAAACGTGCAGGTCGAATAGACCAATACACCGCCCGGGGCCAGCAGGGCCGCCGCATTTTCGAGAATTTCCGCGCCCAACTCGGCGCAGTGGGCCACAAGGCCGTCATTGTGCTGAGCTGTGGCGGCGGCCTCCTTGCGGAACATCCCCTCGCCCGAGCAGGGCGCATCGACGAGCACCCGGTCAAACCGGCCGGGCATGGCGGCGGCCAGGCGGGCCGTGTCCTCGTTGGTAATGATGGCGTTCGCCACGCCCATCCGCTCCAAATTCTGGCGCAGAATTTCCGCGCGGGCCGCGACAAATTCATTTGCCAGCAACAGGCCCCGGCCCTGCAAAGCCGCTGCCAGCTGGCTTGTCTTGCCGCCGGGCGCAGCGCAGAGGTCGGCCACCCGCATACCGGGCTGCACATCCAGCAGCGCCGCCGGGGCGGAGGCGCTGGGTTCCTGGGCGTAGAACACACCTGCATGGTGCCAGGGGTGGCGGCCCGGGCGGAAGTCTGGTGCCGTCGTAAAGGCGGCGGGACAGAATTTCGACGGTTCTGCAACAAAATCCATATGTTTGGCAAACCAATCCGGCGTGCAGCGCAGCGCGTTGACCGTGACACCGCGGGCGGGCTGCGGCGTGGCGTAGGCGTACAGCTCGTCAAAGCGGTCGCCCAAGAGCGCACGCTCCCGCGCGGTGAAATCCTGTGGAAATTCCATGACCGTTCCCCCTGCATAAAAAAGCCATGGGCGGGCAAACTACCCTTGCAGTCCAAAAACGACTGTATATCGTTTTCTTACCTGCGAAAGGAGAATACCACCTATGGCAAAGAATCAGACTAACAATTCGACCAACCGCACGAGCGACAGCACCCAGAAAACGACGAACCGCACCCAGCAGAAAACCACCAACCGCAGCACCAACACCACCAACAGCAAGAACTGCAAGTGATGCAGAGCGGCGTTCCCGCTGCACCCCATTACCGGGCAATTGCGGGAAACGCGCCCCTCATCCGGTCTTCGGCCGCCTTCCCCCTAGGGGGGAAGGCTTTTTTGTTTTACTCCGGCTTATACCCTTCCCACAGGGCATTGAAAAGCTCTTCGATGCGGTCATTCTTTCCTTGCAGGTACAGCCAGCCCAGCAGACATTCAAAGCCGGTGGAGGCGCGGTACTCCTGCACGGTGGCGTGCTTGGCCACCGTGGCCTTGCTGGCGTTTTTGCCGCGCCGCAGTACAGCGGCCTCGGCGTCGGTCAGCATCGGCTCGATGATGTCCAGCTCCAAATTCTGCGCGTGGGCGCTGACGTAGTGGGTCGCGACCGTGTGCAGGCGGTTGGGTTGCAGCCTGGTCGTGCCCACCAGGCGGGCGCGAACCAGCAGTTCCAGCACGGCGTCGCCCACAAAGGCCAGCGCCAGCGGCGACATTTCGTGAATGTCGACTTCCGATTTTTGTTTAAACAACATAGTTTTCACTGCTTAGTACAGGTAATCAAACTCGTACTCACCGATCTTGATGGTGTCGTCCTCTTCCACGTCCTGCGCGACCAGCTCGTCCAGAATGCCGGAATCACCCAGCTGCGTCTGGAAATACTGCAGGCTCTCGTAGTCCTCGACGTTGGTACCGGCCAGAATGCGCTCCAGCCACGGCGCATCGACGGTGAACTCGTGCTCGCCGGTGCGGGTGACGGTGAAGGGCCGCGTGGGCTGGGCGTTCTTGTCGGGGCGCTTGTACTCGGCCTCGTAGACCTTGACCGGAGGCAGATCCTTCAGGCGGTTGTAGACCAGCGCGGGCAGGCCGTCCACCCCCTGCCGCGTTGCGGCGGAAATGGGCAGGAAGGTCAGACCCTTGGCCTCGATATACTGCTTGAACTCCTCGACCTGCTCGGGGGTGGCGATATCGCACTTGTTGCCCAGCACGATCTGCGGGCGGTCGGCCAGCTCGGCGCTGAATCCGGCCAGCTCGTGGTTGATCTGCTCAAAGTCAGCCTTGGGGTCACGGCCCTCGCAGCCGGAAACGTCCACGACGTGCAGCAGCAGGCGGCAGCGCTCAACATGGCGCAGGAAATCATGGCCCAGACCGACGCCGTCCGCCGCACCCTCGATCAGGCCCGGGATATCGGCGCAGACAAAGCTCTGCTCGGGGCCGACGCGGACAACGCCCAGCACCGGGGTCAGCGTCGTAAAATGGTAGTTCGCGATCTTGGGGCGCGCGGCAGAAATAATGCTGATGAGCGTCGATTTGCCGACGTTCGGGAAACCGATCAGGCCGACGTCCGCGATGACCTTCAATTCCAGCTTGAGGTGCATATCCTCGCCGGGCAGGCCGGGCTTGGCGAACTTGGGGATCTGGCGGGTCGGGGTGGCAAAGTGGCTGTTGCCCCAGCCGCCGCGGCCACCCTTGGCCACGACCACCGGTTCGGAGCCGGTCAGGTCAGCCACGACAAGGTCGGTCTCGGCCTCCTTCAGCACAGTGCCGCGGGGCACGCGGATGACCAGGTCGTCGCCGTCGGCACCGCTCATCCGCTTGGCGCGGCCATTCTCGCCGTCGGGCGCGGTGTACTTGCGCTTGTAGCGGAAGTCCATCAGGGTGGACAGGTTGTCGTCCGCTACAAAGATGATATCACCGCCGCGGCCGCCGTCGCCGCCGTCCGGGCCGCCCGCCGCCACGAATTTTTCGCGGTGGAACGTCACCGCACCGTCGCCGCCCTTGCCGGCGTGCAGCCAGATCGTGGCGGTATCAATAAAATTACTGGTTGCCATAAAATACCTCTTTACTACAAAAAACGAGCGAGCCGCGAAGGCCCGCCCGTACCGGTTCTTTTACTGCTTGACCGTGCAGCGCTTGCGGTCACGGCCCATGCGCTCAAAGTGAACGCGGCCATCGACCAGAGCGAACAGGGTGTCATCGCTGCCGATGCCGACGCCCTCACCCGGATGGATGTGGGTGCCGCGCTGACGGACCAGGATGTTGCCGGCCAGAACGAACTGACCGTCGCCGCGCTTGACGCCGAGGCGCTTGGACTCGGAATCACGACCGTTCTTGGTAGAACCTACGCCTTTTTTATGTGCCATTGTGATTTACCTCCTTAGCCGTTGATCGCGGTGATTTCCACCTTGGTGTAGGGCTGACGATGACCCTTGCGGACCATGCTGCCCTTCTTGGGACGATAGGTCAGGATGTTGAGCTTCTTGCCCTTGCCGGTCTTGACGACCTTGGCAACAACGGAAGCGCCCTCAACAACGGGAGCGCCGACCTTGACAGAGCCCTCCTCGCCAACGGCGAGAACCTGATCGAAGGTGACTTCGCTGTTGTCCTCAGCGTTCAGCTTCTCGACGTAGACGACGTCGCCGACCTTAACGCTGTACTGCTTGCCACCGGTTTTGATAACTGCGTACATAGTGGATAACCTCTTTCAATAAGTCTCGCTGGTTCGTAGGGCGGCGTACCGATAAAAGCACACACTTACAGAGCCCATACCATGCGGCTCTAGTATTCTATCATAGAACTGCACAGCTTGTCAAGGGGTTTTCGGGCGTGGGAAGGTTAAAATTTTCGCCTTCCCCCGAGGGGGGGAGCCTTTACATGGCCTGCCGCTTTGCGGCCTCCACTGTGTTCAGCATCAGCATGGCGCGGGTCATGGGGCCGACACCGCCGGGCACGGGGGTGATGTAGGCGGCCTTCTCGGCGGCTTCTTCAAAGTTCACGTCGCCGTGCAGCTTGCCATCCGCACCACGGTTGATGCCGACATCGATGACCACCGCACCGGGCTTGACCATATCGCCGGTCACAAAGCCCTCGCGGCCCACGGCAGCCACCAAAATATCCGCAGCGGCGCAGACCTCTTTGAGGTTCGCTGTCTTGGAGTGGCAGATCGTGACCGTGGCGTTCTTGGCCAGCAGCAGCAGCGCCGCAGGCTTGCCCACGATGTTGGAGCGGCCGATGACCACCGCGTTCTTTCCCGCAATCTCAGTGCCGGTGGACTCGATCATCCGGATGCAGCCCGCCGGGGTGCAGGGCAGATAGCACGGCTCACCGATCTGCATCCGGCCGACATTGATGGGCGAAAAGCCGTCCACATCCTTCTCCGGCGGAATGGCGTCAATAACGGCTTTCTCGTCGATCTGCGCAGGCAGCGGCAGCTGGACAAGGATGCCGTGTACGGCGGGGTCGGCGGCCAGCTTTTTTACCTCGGCCAGCAGGGTTTCCTGGGTCGTATCAGCGGGCAGGTTGATGGAACGGCTCTCGATGCCGCACTGGGCGCAGTCGTTGATCTTGCCGCGCACGTACACCTGGCTGGCGGGGTTTTCCCCCACCAGAAGGACCGCCAGACAGGGGTTGATACCCTGGGCTTTCAGTTCCTTGACCTTCTCTGCGGCTTCTGCCTTGGTGGCCGCGGCCAGCGCCTTGCCGTCGATGATAGTTGCTCCCATAATAGTTCCCTCTTTCAAATGTATTTTTTGTCCGCCGGGGCGGGCAAAACGGTGTCGGGTCTTACACCAGCGGCACCTATCGCCGTGCCGCAGAAGCGTCTGTTTATTCCTTCGGTTCTTCGATTTCTTCGATCTCAACCTCGTTCAGGTCCAGCGCGTCCAGCCGCTCGTTCATAGCGTCGGTCGCCTTGACAAACTCGGCGTGGGGCGCATTCGCAGGCAACGTGTCCGGCGCGAAGCGGTCTCCTGCCTCGGCCTGCTTTTTGATATCCTTCACGGCCAGCGTGACGGTCAGCTCCCTGCCCTTGACGCTGCGCAGACCGATGACCATAAGCATCGCCGCCACGATGACAGAGCCGATGGCCACCAGCTGGCTGGCCCGCAGGCCGGTATTGCCGATGAGCAGCGAGTCGGTGCGCAGGCCCTCGATCCAGGCGCGGCCCAAGCCGTACCAGATGATGTAGCTTAAGAAAATCTGGCCGTTGAAACGACGCTTTTTGAAAAAGTGGGACAGTACCAGAAACCCCAGCAGGCACCAGATGCTCTCATACAAAAACGTCGGGTGCACCGGTGCGGTGGGATCCACCGTAACACCTGCCTGCAGCGTGACCTGCACGGATTTGAGATACGCCTCGGTACCTTCGCTGTACATGCCCCAGGGCAGCGTCGTGTTCGTGCCGAAGGCCTCCTGATTGACAAAGTTGCCCCAGCGGCCAATGCCCTGCCCAATCAAAAAACCCAGCGAAACGAGGTCAAACAACGGCAGCAGCGGCACCTTGCGCCATTTGGCGGCCAGGCCGCCGAACACAAACGCACCGATGACCGCTCCGTAGATGGCGATGCCGCCCTTGCGGATATCCACCATCTCCCACAGGCTTTGATACTCAAAAGGTGCCATAGCCACGTAATAAATGCGGGCACAGACAATGGACATGACCGCGCCGATGGCCACAACGTCCACCAGCCGGTCCGAGTCGATGCCGTAGTCCACGGCGTTGCGGAAGGCGTAGAGCATCGCCAGCAGCATACCTGCCGCGATGATGACGCCGTACCAATAAATGTTGAACCCGCCGATGGCCAGCGCCACCCGGTTCACGGTCAGGTCAAGGCCCAACCCGGGAAATTGCACATGATAGACCATTTTATACTTATCCTCGTTATTTTTCTGCCGGATCGATCTGCACGTAAGCACGGTTTTCTTCCCGCAGGGCTGTCTGCATCAGGGCATTGGCATCCTCGGCGGTCAGCTCGGCCAGCGCGGCGATCTCATCGGCCAGCGTGCGGCCTTTCAGGCAGGCCGCAGCGGCCTCCTCGGCAGCATCGTCCACGGCTTCCACGTCGCCCAACAGCTCGCCGTACATCTGGTTTTTCACCAGCATAAAGACCTCGGGGTCCACACCCTCGCGGCGCATCCGCTCGATTTCCTCTTGCAGCAGATCCACGACCTCGCGCGGGGTGTCGCTCTCGCCGGTAAAGGCCACGGCGCAGGCGCCGCGCACCGCGATAAAGTCACCGGAGAACTCGGGGTTGACCAGCGCTTCATCATACAGGCGGCGGTAGAGTTTCGTCAAGCCGCCGACAACCAGATCGCCCAGCATATCCAGCAGCAGTTCCCGCTTCAAATCGCCCGGGGCCAGCGGTTCCTCACGGTAGGCCACGCCGAAGCAGGGCTTCGTGACCGGCATTGTGAAGAGCGCCTCTTTGTGGGGCAGCGGGCCGTCCTGGGCGGGAATGTCCCACTCGACCTCGTGCGGGGCGCGGGCACGGTAGAGGCCGTTGCGCTTGCAGGCGTCAACAGCCTGGGCCAGCGTGATTTTGCCCGCGACGCTCAGCACCATGTTGGACGGCGCGTAGAACGCCTTGGTGCAGTTGTAGAGCATCTGGGGCGTCAACTCGGCAATGCTCTCCACCGTGCCGGCGATATCGTCCCGCAGCGGGTGGTCGGCGTACAGGCAGCGGAACAGTGCGTTCAGCAGCCGCCAGTCGGGGCTGTCGTCGTACATCTTGATTTCCTGGCCGATGATGCCCTGCTCTTTTTCAATCGTGGCTTTCGTGAACCACGGCTTGCCTACCATACCAAGCAGGATATCGAGGTTTTCATTGATTTTCTGGGTCGCCGAGAAGAGGTAGCAGGTGCGGTCATAGCTGGTAAAGGCGTTGGCCGACGCGCCGGTCTTGGCGTAGAAGGTGAAGGAGTCGCCCTTGGGCGTCTCGCACATTTTGTGCTCAAGGAAGTGCGCCGTACCGGCGGGCAGCGTGACCTGCCTGCCGTCCAGCCTGAAGGCGCGGTGGATTGAGCCGAAGCCGGTGGCGTAGATGGCGTGTACACTGCTGTAGCCCGGCATCGTGCGGCAAAGCACGGTCAGGCCGCTGGGCAGTACAACGCTTTCACAGCTTACGGCGGCGGCAGCACGGCTCTGGGCCGCCTCAAAAGCGGCGTGGTCGTTATTCAACATCCTCGCTGCCTCCTTTCCCCTGCGTGCCCGGCTCGGCGGTCACGGCGTAACAGACGGAATAGTGGTAGCTCTGCAGCGTCTGGCGCACCTCGTCCAGACTGACGGCGCCGGTCAGAACCTTGCCGTACTCCGGCGGGTAGAGCGGCTCGCCGCGGGTAATCTGGCCGTAGTACCAGTTTTCAAGCGCAGCAAGGCTGTCCCCCAGCGCGTCCATGCTGGACAGCAGGCCGCGGCGGCAGTCATCGACCTCCTCCTGCGTGATGGGGCCGTTTTTCAGCCCCTCCAACTCGGCAAAGATGGCGGCCTCGGCCTGCTGCTCCCTGCCCGGTTCGACGCCGGAGTCGATCATCATGACGCCGGTGGCCCGCTGGGCGGCAGAGCCGCAATAGTAGCAGAGGGACTGCTTTTCCCGCACATTGCGGAACAGGCGGCTGGTCGCAGAGCCGCCCAGCACACTCATCGCAACGCGCAGGATGCTGACGCTGGGCGGGTTGGGGTGCTCCTCGCCGGTGGTGAACAGCATACACAGCTTGGCCTGCGTCAAACCGGGGATCTCCTCCTTAAAGTGGCGCAGCGGCGTGGCGGGCATCGCGGTGGGGGCAGCAAACGGCTGCGGATCGCGGTGCAGACCCTCCAGCTTTTTCAGCAGCAGATCGGCCACGCGGGCCTCCTCCACGCCCTGCACCATCACATCAATGGATGCGGTGGAGAGGATGCGGTCATACTCAGCCTTGAGGCTTTGCGGCGTGACGTTGACCAGCTCGCCGGGGTAGCCGCCCAGCTCGATGCCCGCAGCGGTGTCGCCGTAGAACTTGCGGCGGGCCTGCCGCACGCAGTAGAGCCGCTTTGAGTTGAACTCAGCTTCCAGGCGACGGGCCTGGGTTTCGGTCTCGATGCGCACGGCCTCGGGGTCGAACGCGCCGTCCACAAGGTAGGGGTCAAAGATCGTGCCGAACACGATATCCGCGTAGGCGTCGGTCAGGTTTTCCCCCGCCAGGGCGTAGGCGTCCTTGATGCCGCAGATATCGGCGGACAGCACACGGTCGGTGCCCGCGCTGGCAAGGTCGACGCCCAAATCAGCGCCGTACAGTTCGGCCAAACGGCGGGACAGGGCGGTCATATCGGGGCAGGCCGCATAGCCGCGCTCCAGCACGAGGGCCAGCACGGCGGCATCGGTGGCGGACTCCCGCCGGGCCGGAAAACGCAGATGCAGCGTGATACGGCAGCGGTTAAATTTCGCAGCGTCCAGCGTCGTGATACAGACACCGGGCGCGAGTTGTTTACGTTCCAAATCGCTTTTCCTTTCAAACATCAATAGATATTGATATTATACCGCTTTAACGGCATAAAGTAAACAAAAAACTTGCAACAGATACTATATATTGTTTATAATAGAGATTATGAAGGCCCTCTGGCCGCCGCGGGGTGAGGGCACCCCGCCCTGCGCCCCCATGAAAAGGGGCATCCACCGTACACTTGCGGGCCGGGCATGCCCGGCCCCTACAAAGCAATTTTATTTATATAGAGAGGTCATTTCTATGGATTGTTTCGCCCTGAAAAGCACCTTTATAGACACCCCCACCCCCGACGCACTGCGCGTGCGCGATGGCTATCTGCTGTGCGAGAACGGCCTGTGCGCTGGGTTCAGCCGCACCGCGCCCGCCGGGGTGGAAATCCTTGACTACACCGGCCGCATCATCACGCCGGGTCTGGTCGACCTGCACCTGCACGCGCCGCAGTACAGCTATTGCGGCACGGCCATGGACCTGGAACTGCTGGACTGGCTGCAGCAGTACACCTACCCCGAGGAAGCCCACTACGCCGACCCAGAGTACGCCAAGCTGGGCTACTCCTACTTTGTGCGCGATTTGAAAAACAGTGCCACGACCCGCGCGTGCATCTTTGCCACGCTGCACACTGACGCCACGCTGGAACTGATGCACCAACTGAAAGACGCGGGCCTGTCGGCCTTTGTTGGCAAGCTGGCCATGGACCGCAACAGCCCCGACACCTACCGTGAGCCGAGCGCCGCCGCGGGCCTGGCCGAAACGCGCCGCTGGCTGGACACCTGCCGCACCGAAGGCAGCCTGCACGCAGGCCCGGTGCGCCCGATGCTGACCCCGCGCTTCACCCCCAGCACCGGCGACGAATACATGAAGGGCCTGGGCGAGTTGGCCGCCGAATATAACGTACCTGCGCAAAGTCATCTCTCTGAGAACCCGGGCGAGATCGCATGGGTGGCCGAGCTTTGCCCCGACACAAAATTCTACGGCGAGAGTTACAGCCGGTTTGGCCTGTTCGGCAACGACGTGCCCACCGTGATGGCCCACTGCATCTACTCCCCCGACGCCGAGGCCGCGCTGATGAAGCGCAACCGTGTCATGATCGCCCACTGCCCCACCAGCAACGAGAACGTGATTGCGGGTATCGCCCCCGCCGCCAAGTACCTGCACGGCGGCTGGCGCATCGGCCTGGGCAGCGACGTGGCGGGTGGCCACACGCTGGACCTCTTCGCCGTGATGGCAGCGGCCGTGCAGGTCAGCAAGCTGCGCTGGCGGTACATCGACCAAAGCGAGAAACCGCTGACCATGACCGAGGCGCTGTATATGGCGACTGTGGGCGGCGGTGATTTCTGGGCCGATTTCGGCGAGAACGTCGGCCTGTTTGAGGACGGTTACGCCTTTGACGCACTGGTTTTGGACGACGCCGCGCTGAAAAATATGCGCACCTTCACCCCCGCCGAGCGCCTGGAGCGCTACGCCTACCTGGGCAGAGGTGCGCTGACCGCAAAGTTTGCGGCAGGAAAAAAGATTGTATAATTCCTTCCCAGAGAAGCTGAAACAAAAACCAGCCTCCCGAAAAGTTTCGGAAGGCTGGTTTTTTCATGCTTTACTGCTGATTCATCTTCGCGGTCAGTTCGTTTTGCTTGGCTCGTTTCCGCGCTTTATATGCCAACACCAGGGGAATGATTCCAACGACCAGCGTTGCAAAGGTAGCGAATACACCCACCACAGAGCCTGCTTTATACAAAAAGTTCTGGTGCGAGAGAATGCGTATATTGTCGCTGCCTAAAATCAGCGGCGTATACGAAACCACCAACGCCACAAAGCAGATCTTATGCAGCTTGCAGATTTTCTCCAATTTCGGGTGCGCTTGCAGCATATCCTTTACGCTGCGGTCCGGCGTGCCGTCTGCTCGGTTATAATATTTTTGCAGAACCTTCCGGCTGAGAGGCGGATATATGACAAAATACGCTCCAATAAATATGGCAATGATAATCATTGCGATTAGTATAATTCCTTGTACTCCCTCAACTGTATTTTGAGCGTTCTCTTCGGCAATCTTCCTATCAATTTCTTGTTGATGCTCGCGGTAATAACCGTAGTTATTCATAGCATATACCCTCCTGACAATTTACTTTATTGTACCCCCCCCCTAAACGATTTTGTCAATCGGTTTTTTCTCTATATTGTTCACAAAAATTTGTTGGCAAAATTAGCGAATGTGTCAAGCCTTGTATCATGGATAAAATTGCCCACAAAAAACAACGGCCCCCATGCACCGCACTGTGCATGGGGGCCGACCCAATCCCTCTATATTGCTGAAAAAACTTAGTTGATGAATGCGTCGTGGATGGCGGCGACGGCCTTGTCGGCGTCGGCTTCATCGATGATGACGCTGATCTTGATTTCGCTGGTGGAAATCATCTTGATGTTGATATTCTGGTTGAACAGGGCCTCGAACATCGTGGAGGCCACGCCGGAGTGGCTCTGCATACCCGCGCCGACGATGGAGACCTTCGCGCAGGTCTTGTCGACGGTGATGTCGCCGCCGCCGATGCGGCTGGTTGCATTTTTTAGCGCTGCAACGGCGTTTTCAGCGTCACCCAGGGGCACGGTAAAGCTCATATCCTTCTTGCCGTCGCGGCCGGTGGTCTGCAGAATGATATCCACGTTGATGTTCTTCTGGGCCAGCAGGCTGAAAATCTTAAACGACATACCGGGCACATCCGGCACATCCTTGACGGTCAAAACGGCGACGTCGGTGTCCTTTGCAACACCCTTGATGAGCATACCTTCCACTTTGGTTTCCTCCTTAACGATGGTGCCGGGCACCGGATTGATGCTGGAAATGACTTCCAGCTCGACATTGTACTTTTTGGCCAGCTCGACACTGCGGTTGTTCAGCACCTGTGCGCCCAAGGACGCCAGCTCGAGCATTTCGTCAAACGTGATCTCTTTCAGCTTGGTGGCCTTGGGGATCTTGCGCGGGTCGGCAGTGTAGACACCTTCGACGTCGGTGAAGATCTGGCAGCGGTCTGCATGCAGGGCAGCCGCCAGTGCCACGGCAGAGGTATCGCTGCCGCCGCGGCCCAGGGTCGTGATATCGTCAGAGCGGTTCAAGCCCTGGAAGCCCGCCACGACGACGACGCGGTTGCGGGCAAGCTCACTCTCGACACGCTCGGTGTCCAGCCGCTTGATGCGGGCCTTGGAGTAGGCGCGGTCGGTGTTGAAGCCCGCCTGCCAGCCGGTCAGGCTGATGGCGGAGACGCCAAGTTCCTGCAAGGCCATCGTCAGCAGGGAAATCGAAATTTCCTCGCCTGCGGCCAGCAGCATATCCATCTCGCGGTGGGACGGGTCGGACGTAATTTCCGCCGCCTTGGTGATCAGGTCGTCGGTGGTGTCGCCCTGCGCCGAAACGACCACAACAACGTCGTTGCCGGCGTTGCGGGTGTTCATGACGATGCGCGCCACGTTGAAGATGCGGTCACGGTCTTTGACCGAGGAGCCGCCGAATTTTTGTACGATCAAGCCCATTGGTGTTATCCCTCTCCCCTATCTTAACTGACTACTGCGCCGACATTGTCGGCCAGCAGACGATGCACGGTAAAATGATGCAGCGGGCCATCCGCCGCCAGCGCCGCCTCGGCGCGGGTGAAAAACTCGGTGTCGTCCTTGTGGACAACGGCCATGATGGTAGGCCCTGCGCCCGAGATATACACAGCCTGTGCGCCCAAATCCTGCGCCAGTTCAAAGATATCGTCGCCGCCTTCGATAAGCGGCAGGCGGTATTTCTGGTGCAGCACGTCCTTGGTCGCCACGCCCAGCAGCGCGTAGTTGCCCTCGCAGAAAGCCGCTGTTGCCAGCGCCGCGCGGGACAAATTGTAGACCGCGTCCTTATGGCTGACCATGGCAGGCAGCGCCGCACGCGCTTTGCTGGTCAACAGGCGGAAGTCCGGCACGAACGCCGCAAAGGCGAGTTCCGGGTCAATATCCTTTTTGACGCTGTATACCTGGCCTTCGTCGATAACGCTGGTGACAAAGCCGCCCAGCATGGCGGGCGCAACGTTGTCGGGGTGGCCCTCAATGGCCGTTGCCAGCGTCAGCATCTGGCGCTCGGTCAGTTTATCGCCCAGCAGGGCGTTGGCGCCCATGATGCCCGCCACAATGCAGGCCGAACTGGATCCCAAACCGCGGGCCATGGGGATATCGTTGCGCTGGGTGATGCGCAGACCTTTCAGCGGGATGCCCAGCTGGTCATAGACGACGCGGGCCGAGCGGTAGACCAGGTTGTTGCTGCCCGCCGGGACGTGGGTGCCATCGACGGACGAGATCTGGATGCGGTCGGATTCCTCGAACGTGAAAACGTTGTGCATCGAGACGGCCAAACCCAGCGAGTCAAACCCTGCGCCGACATTGGCGCTGGTGGCCGGGACCGTTACTGTTACCATATGCTCTGTCCCCTCTTACTCTTCCAGTTTTTTCATGGCCAGGGCGACCTTGCCGCCCAGCACCTCAATTTTCTTGGTGATCTCGGCCACATCGGCGGCAGTGGCCTTGTCGATGAGGTAAGCGGCCTCGCCGTTTTCCTCAAAGACTGTGTGGCCCGCACCGGCCACGCTGGGCAGCAGCGCCGCTGCAACGCCGGTCACACGGATGTACCAGGGGTAGCTGTTCTTGTCCTCCAGCTGGCCCTCGGGCTTTTCGGCGGGTTTCCAAAACAGCGAGTCGTGGATCTTGACGCCCTCTTTCAGTGCATCGATGACATCCGCCACCACGGCGCTGGCGGTGGGCAGCTTGCCCGCGCCCTTGCCGTAGAACACGACATCGCCCAGCATATCGCCCCTCATCAGCACAGCATTGAACACATCGTCCACGCCCGCAAGCTGGTTCGCGTTGGAGACGAGCATCGGCTCAACACCTGCGGCCATGTTTCCATCCTCGCCCTCGTCGTACCAGGCAATCAGCTTGATGGCGCTGTCCAGCTTTTCAGCGGCCTTGATATCGGCGACCGTGATGTCACGAATGCCGCGGGCCGGGATGTTATCCGGGTAAACGTGATGCCCGCAGGCCAGGCTTGCCAATATAGCGATTTTGCGGCAGGCATCGCGGCCGTCCACATCGTCGCCGGGATCCTTCGTCTCGGCATAACCGAGCTGCTGGGCGACTTTGAGCGCAGCTTCAAAGCCCATGTTCTCCCGCTTCATCTTGGTCAGCATGAAGTTCGTCGTGCCGTTGACGATGCCGCGGATCTGGCTGATGTGGTTTGCGGCCAGGCACTGGTGCATCGGGGTGATGATGGGCGTGCCGCCGCCGACGCTGGCCTCAAACAGGAAGGCCGCGTTGTGCGCTTTGGCAAGGGCCAGCAGCTCCGCGCCGTAGGTAGCAACCATTTCCTTATTAGAAGTGCAGACGCTGCGGCCGCTCTCCAAACACTGGCGCACATACGGATAGGCGAATCTGGTGCCGCCGATGGTCTCGACCACGACTTTGATCTCGGGGTCGTTCAAAATCGTATCGATGGAGTTGGTAAAAAGTGCGGCGTCCGGGGAGGCAGAGAAATCCCGCACATCCAAGATGTATTTGACCTTGACCGGCTCACCGACGCGGCGGGCGATGGATGCCGCGTTGCGGCGGCAGACCTCCAGCACGCCGGAACCGACCGTGCCGAAGCCCATGATAGCAATTTTAGCCATTGGAAATTTCCCCCTGTATTCTTACACTCGGTATCTGTCCGTGAAGCCGCCTTGTAGGGGGCCGGGCATACCCAGCCCTTGGCCTAAAGCCAGAAGGCATCTTGCGGGAAGGTCGCGGGCGAGGCATACCTCGCCCCTACCCTGCGGCCAAGAGAAGTTACGCCCCGCGGTGAATCTCCACCACGCAGGGCTGGTGGGACAGGCGGGTCAGCATCTCGTCCACAGGCATCTGCATCGTGCCGGTGCGGACCGTGACCTCCACCTGGGCCGCGCCGTTCTCCGGGCGGGACTGGGTGATGGTCACGATGGACGCGCCTGCCGCCGAAATACCGGACAGCAGGCTTTGCAGCGCGCCGGTCTTATCCAGCAGCGTTGCCACCACCGTGATGGACTCGCGGCCGGTCTCGGCATCGAAAACGGTATCCTTATATTTATAGAATGCGCTGCGCGAAATGCCCGCCTGCTTGGCGGCGGCGGAGATGTTGCTCACCGCGCCGGAGGCCAGCAGCTCCTTGGCTTGCAGCACCTTGACAAAAACTTCCGGCAGAACCTCTGCATCTACCAGCAGAAAGCGCCTTTCGGCCATTGGTGTTTCCCCCTTGTGTACAAATGTTTCTCGATGTGTCCCATGATACCACGGCCCGGGGCCTGTTGCAAGCCTTTTTGAGCGGTTTTTGTGCAATTTGTCAAATTGCACAGCCCACAGGGCGGAAAAGTCAATATCTTTTGGTGAAGTACAGGTGTATTTGCTATAAAAACAAATCCCCTTTGGCCTAAAATCGGTCAAAGGGGATTTGTTTTGCTGCTTTGCAGGGGCCGGGCATACCCGGCCCTCCGCCTAAAGGCAGACAGCATCTTATGGGAAGGTCGCGGGCGAGGCATACCTCGCCCCTACTCTGCTACCGGGCTTATTCGGCACCTGCCGCGGCATCCGCAGCGGCCTGTGCCAGGGCGGCGTAGGGGTCGTCCTCGGTCGAGACGATGTAGCTGCTGTCGGGCAGGTTATCCTCGGTGTAGTAGCCCACCGCACCGCCGCCGGAGACGATTGCGCCCGTCGAAGTGTCAAACCGCTTCTCGACGACGTTCTCGCCCTTGGCGAACTCCTTGACAGGCAGGTCGGCCTGCAGATCCTCCATCAGATACTTCCAGGCGTACTGGATGGGGCTGGCGTTCTTGCCCGCCTTGCCCAGCGTGTCCATCTCGGTCGGGCGGTCACAGCCCCACCAGATGGCGGTCACGTAGTACGGCGTCAGGCCTGCGAAGGTGTAATCCTTGTAGTTGCTGGTCGTACCGGTCTTGGCCACGGAGTCCATCTCGCCGTCGGGACCCTTTCCGTAGGCAGTACCTTTGCTGCTGTGCAGGACGTTCCACATCATGCGGTTCATGATGTAGGCCGTGTCAGCGCTGATGGCCTGGGTGGTGTTGATATACTTGCTGTTGTCCAGAACCATGTTGCCCTGGTAATCGGTGATCTCGGTGTAGTAGTGCGGCGTGGTGAAGGTGCCGGTGTTGAACATCGTGTAGGCACCGGCCAGCTGTACGACCGTCAGGCCGCTGCTCTGGGAACCCAGCACCAGGGGGCCGAGGTCCATATCGTTCTCGGCGCTGATATAGCTGCATTCCAGCGTGTCATGCACAAAGTTGTACAGGTAATCCACGCCGACCATATCGCCGACCCAGACAGCCACGGTGTTGTAAGACTGCTGCAGGGCGTCATAGACGAGCATCGGGTTGCCCTGGCCGCCTGCACCGCCGTAGTTGGTGGGCCAGGCGCGCCAGACATCGCTGCGGGACTGGGCTGCCTCGGAATAGGGACTCATCACGCCGATATACTGATCCTTCAGGACCTTCTTGTCCTCCGCAGAGTAGTACGGGGCATCGAGGATCTGGGAAGAATAGTTGATGAGCTTGTAGTCCAGCGCCAGCGCATACGCGCCGATGGGTTTCATCGTAGAACCGGTCTGGTGGGGAGAAGTCGCGCGGTTGAAGCCCAGGTCGTACTTCTTCTCGCCAATGCCGCCGCCGATGCCCAGGATGCTGCCGTCGTAGTCCAGCGTTGCCATTGCAGCCTGGGTGCGGACTTTCTCATACACGCAGAGGTAGACGGTGGTGTCGTTGGGGTAGTCGGGGTCGGTGGAGGTGCCCGTCTTGAGAGTCGTGCCCTCCTCATCGGCGTAGATGGGGATAGCCTCTTGGCCGTAGACCGCATAGCCGTCCTTCGTGATGGGCAGACCGGTAGCCTCGTCGTACTGCACCTCGTCCCAACTGCTGGAATCCGCAGGATAATCGCGCAGGCAGACCGGCTCCTCATGCCACAGGGCAGGGATCAGGTCGTCCTCGTTGTACATCGTTTTCTCGATGCCCGCCTGCACGGTGGGGTCAACGGTGGAGTAAATGCGCAGACCACCGGAGAAGATCAGTTCCTTCGCCTCGTCGGCGGTGTAGTTCAGATCCTCCTGCAGCTGGCTCAACAGCTCGGTGTAGAGCGCATCGGTGAACCAGGAGTTGCTGGAAGAACGGGTCGCGTTCTCGGTCGCGGCGGAGCTTTCCACCAGCGTGATGGTCTCGGCCTTCGCGGCTTCAAACTCAGCCTCGGTGATATACCCCTGGGACTGCATCTCGTACAGAACATGGTTGCGGCGCTTGATGAGTTCTTCAGGGTTGGTGGCAGGGTTGTACTTCGTCGGGTTCTTCGTGATAGAGGCCAGCACGGCGCACTCCGACAGGGTCAAGTCCTCGACATGCTTGCCGAAGTATTGCAGCGAGCCAGCCTCCATGCCGTGGACAATGCCGGTCAGCGGGATGGTGTTCAGGTACGCTTCAAGGACGGTCTCTTTGCTGTACTTGTTGTCCAGACCCAAGGCACGGAAGATCTCGCGCACCTTACGCATATTGTCCTGCTCGTTATCGCCGGTCAGGTTTTTAATGAGCTGCTGTTCCAGCGTGGACGCGCCGCGGTTAGTGCCCCAGATGCGGTTGCCGGTGAACGCGTTCAGCGCGGCACCGATGGTGCCCTTGAGGTTGATGCCGGGTTCGGTCCAGAAGTTCTTATCCTCGATGGCGACGACGGCGTTTTTCAGGTTGTCCGGCATGGCGGAAAGCTCGCGCCAGATGCGGTCCTCGCCGCGGGTCAGCTGGGCGTACTCGTCGCCGTAACAGTCGTAGATGATCGTCGTCTGCTTGTTTTTCTGGTTGTCCAGGTCAAGGGTCTCGGCGTCATCTGCCGTGACCTGCACAATATACATGGACAGCAGCACGCCGCCCACGCTGGCCGCCATGATGCACAGGCAGAGCATACAGCCGATGAAGCTGAAGATCATGCCGATGATGCTGCGGCGCTTTTTCGGTTTTTTCTGTTTTTTCGGTGCGGGTGCGCCGGGCTGGCCGGTGGCACCTGCGGTGGTCTTTACGCCCTCAGTGGAGATATGGCGCTGCTGCTTGGGTTCTATGGGAACCGCCTCCTTTGGTCTGTATCAAAGCGCACGGCAAAGGCCGTAACACAGAATCGCACAATGTTATAGAATGAATTATACCACAAGTCGGGGCCAAAAGTACAGTATCGGACGTAAAATTCACAACTTTCGGTGTTTTTGTCTGCAATGGTGCCCATACTATCCACGCAAGGGGGAATTATTATGCAAAACAGACAAATCCGCAGGGTGTATCTTTCGCTGCTGGCGGCAGCAGCGGTGCTTTGCATCGCGGCGGGGATGGTGTGGTTTCTGCGCGGGCAGCCCTCCCCTGCCCCGGCGCGCTACCTTTTAAAAGACAGCGGCGGCCATGTGGCGCTGTACACCGCCGACGGCACCGGCCCGCTGGCGATCTATGAGGATATTTACACCCACCTTCTGCCCGAAAGCGACGTGCTGGCCCTGCAGCAGGGCGTACAGGTAGCGGATGAGGTGGAATTGCAGAGACGGTTAGAGGATTATGGGCTGTAAAAATCTTGCGTCTGCTCTGCTTTTATGCTATATTATAGGTAACTACCATAATATAAAAGGAGTTACAGTATGACTGAACAGGAAATTCTGAACGCGGTACAGGATATTTTCCGCGATAATTTTGACGATGACACCCTTGAGATCACCCGCAGCACCTGCGCCGACGATATCGAGGACTGGGACAGCCTGGAGCAGATCAACCTGCTGACCGCCATCGAGAAGAAGTTCAACATCAAGTTCAAGCTGGCCGACGTCCGCGGCCTGAAGGACGTGGGCGACCTGCTGGACCTGGTTGCACGGATGGTGTAAATCTCATATCGTTTTGGGGCGGCATCCTGCCGCCTTTTTTCAAATGCTTTTGCCAAAGGAGCCTGCCATGAACCACTACACGCTGGCGGAAATGACCCCCGGCCTGACCGAGGAGTTTACCGTGACCGTCACGCCGGAAATGATGGACGCCTTCCGCGCCATCACCGGGGACGTCTCCCCCATCCACATCGACGCTGACTACGCCAAGGGCCGCGGCTACCCCGGCCGCGTCGTCTACGGGATGCTGGGGGCGAGCTTTTTCTCCACGCTGGCGGGCGTCTACCTGCCCGGCGAGCACTGCCTGCTGCACGGCGTGGAGTGCAAGTTTGCCAAACCCATTTTCATCGGCGACACGCTGACCGTCAAGGGCACCGTCGTGAATGTCAGCGAGATCGGCAGCGAGGCCGAAATCAAGGCCGTCATCACCAACCAGGACGGCAAGCGCGTGACCCGCGGCATTATCAAGGCCGGGTTAGCGAAATAAAGAGGAGAAAAACCATGTCTTATACCTATCTTATCACCGGCGCTACCAGCGATGTGGGCCGCGCACTGATCGAGCGGCTGCTGACCGCCGCCCCCGACGCCACTGTGCTGGCCCAGGGCTGCGGCGACCTGGAAAAGCTGGCCGACCTCTGCGCCCGCTTTCCCGGCCAGGTGTGCCCCTTTGACGTTGACCTGTCCGACCGCGCCAAAGTCGATACCTTTGTGCAGGTGCTGGCGGCGTCTGCCCCCGCGCCGACGCATTTCATCCACCTGCCCGCACTGCCGGTCGTCAACGCCAAGTTCAAGGCCTTTGACCAGACCCGTTTTGACCGCGATTTGGAAATTCAGGTCCACAGCGCCGTGCGTATCTGCCGCGCCGTGCTGCCCGCCATGGCCAAGGCCAAGTTTGGCCGCGTGCTGTTCATCCAGACCAGCTATACCATCGGCTGCCCGCCCAAAAACACCGCCGCCTACGTCATGGCAAAAAGTGCCATCGGCGGGCTGGTCAAGAGCCTGGCCGTCGAGTACGCCCGCTTCGGCGTCACGGTCAACTGTGTGGCCCCCAGCATGATGGAGACGAATTTCTTAAAGGATACCCCTGACCTCATCGTGCAGGCCGCCGCCGAAGAAAACCCCATGGGCCGCAACGCGACGCCCGCCGATGTTGTCCCCGCCATGGCGTTCCTGCTCTCCGACGAGGCACGGTTCATCACCGGCGTAACGCTGCCGGTCACAGGAGGGTCTGCCATTGTCTGAGACAACTTTCCGGCTGGCACGCCTGGGTGAGGATACCGCCATCATTGACTTCATCAACGAAAATTTTGATATGCGTCTGCCGCTGCTCAATCGGCCCGAGCTGTTCCATCACTACTATGCCGGCCGCAGCGGCATCCCGCAGTTTGCCGTAGCGGAGGAGGACGGCCGGTACGTCAGCGCCGCTGGGTACATACTGGCCAACACCAAGCGCAAGCCTGATATCTGGGTCAGCGTCTGGGTGGCCGCCAAGGGCCACAACGGCGTCGGGCTGGAATTGATGAACGCCCTGCCCGGCCTACTGAACGCCGACGTGGTGGCCTGCAACAATATCCGCCCCAACACCTGCACGTTTTACCAGTTTTTGGGCTGGAAGGCCGAACGTCTGCCCCACTACTACCGCCTGGGCCGCCGCCGCGCCTACTATCTGGCAAAGCCGCTGCGGTATTCCCTGCCCCCTGTGCAGCGCGATTTAGGCCTTGCCAAGGTGGCGGACGCCGCCGACCTGATCTCGCTGGGGATGCCCGCCACGCCCCACACGCCCCGCAAGGATGTGTGGTATATGCGGCGGCGGTATTTCCACTACCCGCACTTCAAGTATGACGTCTGGGCCGCGCAGGAGAACGGCAAGCTGCTGGCCTACGTCGTGACCCGCACGGTCTGTGCCCAGGACACCGGCTGTGCCGCCGTCGTACGGCTGGTGGATTTCATCGGCGAGGACGCCGTGCTGCCCCGCCTGGGTGCCGCGCTGGACGCGATTTTAAACCACGCGGGTGCCGAGTACATGGACTGCTACAACGCCGGCATCCCCGCCGACGTCTGGCTTGCGGCCGGCTTCACCGAGCGCATCGAGGGCGACGGCTGCATCATCCCCAATTACCTGACCCCGCCCCTGCACGAAAACACAGAGTATTATTATTTCACGAATAAGCCCGAGAATTTCGTGATGTTCAAAGCGGACGGCGACCAGGATCGACCGAATTTGAAGTAAAAAAATGCACCGATGGCTTTTCCGGCTGGAAAGGCTATCGGTGTTTTTTCAAGTGTGTACTAAAGTGTGTATTGCAAAACAAAAACGCCGTAGATTCCAACGAATCTACGGCATTTTTTCAAGTCGGAGTGACGGGATTTGAACCCACGGCCTCTTGGTCCCGAACCAAGCGCGCTACCAACTGCGCTACACCC